>OGXX01000274.1_pt1 | contig 57034 bp, 49 predicted proteins | sample 1576301 | NCBI WGS metagenome assembly OGXX01 (sample SAMEA3541469, study PRJEB24748) | human gut metagenome | biome: human gut; feature: human-associated habitat; material: faeces | place: China | collected 2012
AGCAGGCGGAGCCCGCCGTTGAAGTGGAGCCGGTGGATACCCCTACACTGTACAGCATGATGCCGCTGAAGGAGGTCAAAAAGACGCTGGATCTGACGGCGTATCTGCCCCACGAGCTGCAGGCGTTTCCTGTTTCCAAGCTGCAGGAGCTGCTGGGAATGCAGGAGACTCCGGCGGTATATGCCAAACGCCATGACGACGATTACGCCGCCATTGACCCATCCGGCACCATAGACCTTTATGGGGATGCTCGTCAAGACACGTTCCAGCTGGAGGTAATTGGCGGCACGGCAGATCCGCTGGATCCGGACAATGTGCGGTACATTGTGACGGTGAACATGACCTCGGTGCAAAGCCTTTTTGTGCCTCAGGTGTATACCCACGACCGCAAGGAAATTGAAATTTTCCGTAGCTCGGCTCTCGGTTACTCCCACGCAAGTGGCGAGGAGGGGTGGAAAGAACTTAACCTTGTAACCACCTACGACCTGCAGTCCCTCTATGATCCCAGCGCAGGTGTCTGGCCGTATTATCTGGGGCTTGAGCTCAACAGCGTCTACGAAAATGTACACGTCCAGGCAATTCGCGAACGAGACGGTTCCGATGTGACCTCCATGCTTTTCGGGCAAACGAATATGGCGGTTTCCGGCGGCATGGACAGATCTCTGGAGGACAAATGGGATATAATCACCTTCACGCTGTGGCGCGAGGGTGAGGCGCAGGAATCGACCGTAAGGCTTGATTTCAAACTCGTGCAGAGCCAGCGCTATGTCTGGGGATCAGACCTATGTGCCGATGTGGACGGTGCACGTAGAGATGTGCAGTATACGAATTCTGTCCACTACGACCCTGAAAAAGAGTACGATACCGATACCGTTATGCTTGAGCCGGGGTTCCCGGCCAATGCGAAGTATTTTTTCTCGATGGACCTAAGCATCCCGGATGATCATACGGCGTGGCGGGATAACGGGCTATCCTATGTAAAAAAAGCCGTTGTAGGGTACTACGCGTCGGAGGCGGACATACCGTCCTCCGCGGCAGACATCAAAGAACAACTGTTTTCAGATGCGTATAACGGGCGCGGCGGTTACGCGGCAGATTTCAGCAAGGGCGTTACCTTTACGATCGTCGATACCGACGGGGTGCTGTATCATTACGCCCTCACGGCCATTGCCTATGATGCGGCAATCGCCCGTGAGTGGGGAGTGGACAGACACACATATTTTTCCATAAACGGCGCCATGAAGGCCGAGACAGTTGACGGTGCAAGATCCTATGCCAGCTGCTCCATGCCCGATACAGCCGATAGTTATTATCAGAACGGGTATCGGACGGTGTTCCTTATGGATAAAAGCACCGATAGCGAGACGGGGCGCCGAAGCGATGTTCCTGTAACCGCCAGTACAATATGCCCGGATTTCTATATCAGCGAGGGCGCAGCCGCCTATGCCAGCGTCGACGGCAGCAGCGCCGTGAAGCAGGTCAGCGGCGTAACAGAAATTCCCTTTACCTCCGGCAAGGCAATTCCCTACTCTGTGACAGCCGCGGATGGCGAACATGTCGGGAACTATTGGGTCACCTTCCTGACGCAGCAGGCGGGCCCGAAGCTGTTTGTCAATGCCGCCAACAACGAGGCGCATTACGCGACTGTCGATGGACAGAAAATGCCCCAGCGCGAGGTGTTCCTGAATAGGGAATATGGCTACTACCATGACGTCTTTTTCGCCAATATCGGCGACCGGGACATCGAGGGTCTGTACGTCAGGCTGGAGAACGCGCAGAATGTTAAGCTGGACGATTATTGGACAGTCGGCGACACCAAAACCCTCAGCGCATTCACCACGACTGAGCGCCGCGATCCGGACGGAAACTATGTGTATGAGGGAGCGTTGGCCAACTTCGCCAAGGTGCGTCTGGTACCGGAAAATGATGAGCTGGGGCTTATCAGCGGTACGCTGGTCATTGGCTACACCGGCAGCGGCACGACCCCCGTTGAGGAGGTTCGGATCCACCTGACCGGTATCGCGGGCGATCCGATGATCACGACGCGCAGCGTTGTGGACGGCGTCAAGTTCGTGCCGTATTCCAGTGTTATCCAGACGAACAGCCTGCATGGCGGCATGGCCTTCACCCTTACAGATGGCGCGCTGCCGGATGGTCTGACGCTCAAGCCCAACGGCGAAATTTACGGTATCCCGACAAAGACAGGCGAATATAAGTTTACCGTCAAGGCCGTGTACAATAAAAATGAAAAGGCCTCCTGTACCCAGACATATTATCTGACGATTCAGGACAACACCGACGAAAACGTGTTGGCGGTCAACGAAAGCAGCCAGGGCTATAAGCTGCTGGATGCCGTGGATAAGGAGCTGAACATCTCCAATATCCCGTCTGCGGGCGTTTTGTTCCGCTCCGAGGGTGCGTTCGGTGACTTTGTCGCGTTCTTCCTGGACGGTAAGAAACTTGTTAAGGGAACAGATTATGATGCTGATGAGGGCAGCACCAGAATCACTATCCGCGCTCAAACCTTCAAAAATGCCGGAAACGGAACGCATACCATCGCTGCCGAGTTCCGTGCAGGTGGACAGGCGGACGGCGAGATGAAGAAGACCGCGCAGAACGTCACGGTCACGGGAACCAGCAGCAGCGGCGGCAATAGCGGCGGTAACAGCGGCGGCGGCAACTACGGCGGCGGCAGCTACGAGTCCTCCAACGTCACGACTGGCGCCACAACACTGGACGTTGTTACGGCTGAAGCCAAGCGGATCGCCAACGGCAACATGAACTATGTGACGGAGATCCGGGCCGGGGCAATCAAGGAAGCGCTGGCGCAGGGACACGGCATCACGGTCGGCGTGGAGCAGCGGATCATCAGCCGCGGCGAGGTTCCCTCAGACGACTTGACTCTGATCGACAAGCGTTTGAGCAATACCGGCAGCGCCGACACGTTCTTGGAGATCCTTGTGGTTATCAGAGATGGTACAACAGGCGAACTTCTCGGATATGTAACGCAGACCTCCTCCAATCTGCAGTTCACGATAGATGTCCCGCAGTATATGCTGGATGCGCAAAAGCAGGGGAAATACATCTACGTAATGCGTGTTCATGGGGGCAAGGCGGAGTTCCTGTCCACCTCCATTAAGGATGGCAAGGCGACCTTCTCCGCGAATAAATTCTCCACATATACGCTGGTACTCATGGATCGCGCGGTTTCCGGTGTGCGGACCGGCGATGCGGGTATTATGACGTATACTATTTCTGCCGCAGTTGCACTCGCCGGTGTGGGCGTGCTCACAATGAGACGGCGTAAGCAGTGCCGCGAACGCGAGCAGTAAAGGGGCACTCGTACCCCGCACTTCCGCCAGAGTTTCTCTGCCTCGGCGGGAAAGCCATCATACAGGTCGCCAGAATTGCAAGTTCACAGGACAGCTTTCCCGTTATGGACTTTTGCGTTTACCCGCGGTTTTCCAACAATCTTTCCAACAAACACCCTAAATCCGCGCAAAGAACGTTAGCGTCATATAATAGGCCAGATTAAAACTCTCAGCAAAGTGTGCCAGAACATCCATGAAACTCACCGAGACTCACCGGGAGTCTCGGTGAGTTTTCGGGAAAGAGGGTAACGGTCACTGACATTCACTGGGTGTGCCGGTGAGTCAGGGTAATCGGGAAGCACACAATGCACAAGGAAGCATCTCTCCAAACGTTAGGTCAGAAGCAGAGGATCCTTAAGTGGAGTCAGAGAGTCGCGGACTGTCGTCAAAGTGGGCTGTCGGTAAAACGGTGGTGCAGCGAGAATGGGACAAGCGTTAAGACATACTACAGCTGGCAGAAAAAAGCATTTGAGTTCATGGTAGAACAGCAGATGCTTCGACTGGATACCGAAGAGCATAGGCTAATGTTTACCAGGAAAGCTATCGATACATTTCGTGCGGCAAAAAAAGTGCTCAACTTTGCATATAAAGAGCATCGATAAATCTCGTGATCTTCCCTGCGCGGTGTTAGTTAAAATTACCAAATATTGGATAGTGTTATGTGTCGGACTTTTTTAGGCTGTAAAGAGCTGCTCCAGAGTACAGCTTGAGAACTTGTAGTGGGGCAAACGACCTGTGCCTATGCGGGACGCAGCAGCTATGAACTCCTGCACCGGATATTACGCATTTCTTCACACGCAGGAGGTCACTGGTTCGAGTCCAGCAGTCTCCACCAAATCCTGAAATCATTGTTAGACAATGGTTTCGGGATTTTTCTTTGCCCGGATTCTTACCAGATTCTGGCATTTTGACGTATACTCGGATACGCGCTATTTCGGCTTATTTAGGCTGATTTCGGCTGTTGTAGGTTGCCTTTGGTTGCCAAAGGTTGCTCACCTCATCCGCTGCACCCCCTGTTGTGGCCGTCCCTGATCGGCGGACAAAAATTTTTTCAAGAAATTTTCACCAACCCTATTGACGTAGACTCTGATACGTGTTATAGTATGGTCAACGTATCACAGAATACGTTTTACAACCATCCACCACACAACGTGTTTGAAAGGAGAACAGACTATGAGCAGAGAATGGGACAAGAACAACATGGCGACCATGTCCGCAAACGTCAAGAAGGAACTGGCCGAAGATTTCCGGAAGATCGCGGCGGAACGCGGCACGACCCCCGCCGGGCTGATCCGTGGCTTCGTGCAGGCCACTGTTAACCCGGCTCCCGAGGACAGCGACGTAGGCTCCGTATCCTTCCCCGTGAGCTACCGTAACGTTGACCGCATCAACGCAGAGATCGCACACCACAACCCCAACCACATCCCCGGCAACAAGATGCTGGATCACATCCTCGACACCTACTTCAGCATCGCAGAGACCCTGCGTAAGTAAACAACGATCTGAAAAGGAGGACGTAAAATGAAAGGTGCAATCATCGGTGACATCGTTGGCTCCATTTACGAGTGGCACAACATCAAGACGAAGGACTTCCCCCTGTTCGCGCCGAACTGCTTCTTCACGGACGACTCCATCATGACCCTCGCCGTGGGGCGGGCATTCCTGAACTGCACGGACGAGGCCGACTTCCCGGAGGAGCTGGTGTACCAGATGCGGCTGTTCGGTCATATGTACCCCCACGGCGGCTACGGCGGTCGGTTCAAGCAGTGGCTGCGGGCGGAGGATCCCCACCCCTACAACAGCTTCGGCAACGGCGCGGCCATGCGCTGCTCCCCCGCCGGTATGATCGCTTCCTCGCTGGAGGAGGCGGAGGACTTGGGTCAGCGCACCGCCGAGGTGACCCACAATCACCCGGAGGGCATCAAGGCGGCCCGTGTAACAGCGGGTCTGGTCTACTTGGGGCGCGAGGGCAGGAGCATGGATGAGCTTCGCGCCTATGCTGAGGCGGTCTATGAGATACCCACCTGCGACGCGATCCGGTCTTGGTACGAGTTCGACGAGACCTGTCAGGGTACGATGCCCGCTGTTTTCGCGGCGTTTTTCGACAGCACCGACTTCGAGGACGCCATCCGCAACGCCATCAGCGTCGGAGGAGACAGCGACACCATCGCCGCCATCACTGGCAGTATCGCGGAGGGCTACTACGGCGTACCCGACGCGCTGTGGAAGCAGGCGCGGCAGTTCCTCCCCATCCGGCTGGACAACGTGGTACGGGCCTTCTACAAGCGCTACGACCTCAACTAAAGCGAAAAAGACCCCGGTAGGTACAGCACCTACCGGGGTCTTATCCCCCATTTCCGGCTCCTTCCGAAAAACAGGGGTTGCTTTTTTCCGCGAAAAGTCGTATACCATATGGCATAATCTGAGTATTCACCGAAAACCAATACTATCGAAGGACGTGCATTACCAAGTAGGGTTACTATGCGCGTTTTTGATAGTGTTGGTTGTTTTTGTTTTCGGAAAGGATCGGTGAGTACGTATGTTGAAACCCGGAGTGCTGGTCAGGTGGCATTACCTCACGTATTATGTGTCTGCCGTTCAGGGGGACAAGGCAGACCTGTATTCCCATTGCATCCAGCGGCGCCGTGCCGGTGGCTATCGCCATGTGCGGTGCTGTGTGTACGCCGTACCGGTGACACAGCTGGAGCTGGTGCAGCGCCAGCGGCGAACGGCAGCGTAAACAGAAAAAGACCCCGGCAGGTACAGCACCCGCCGGGGTCTTCTCATTTTATCCGCCCAACAGCTCCAGCTTCGTGTCGATGAGCGCAGGCGCCCAACCGCAAGCACACAAAAGCGCCGGGAAGAACCGCAGCTTCCATTTTTTTACAGGAGCTGTGCCGCGTATACTATACGTGCGGCGGCACATACTGCTTACGGCGTCAAGCACCGCTCTCGGCTTGACTTTTTTCACGAAAAGTGGTAACGTAGGAACAGAAATTTTGTGATTTGACGCGCGTTGCGGCGGTTACGTCCCGGTGCAGAAAGGGCATCGCAGAATGCGTGGCCGTCACACGGTTCATCTGACTCTGCAAAGGGGAACTGTGCTGCTTGAAAACACCTCAAGATTCTGACGCAACAGGCGGCACATACGGGGCAGATAACACGAAAGGCTTTGAACAGAGAGGATCCTGAGAACCAGAGGATCCATACGGGGGGAACACACAATGAAGGGAATCGTTTTGGCCGGCGGCAGCGGCACGCGGTTATATCCGCTGACCATGGTCACATCCAAGCAGCTGCTGCCTATCTATGATAAGCCCATGGTATATTACCCGATCTCCACGCTGATGCTGGCGGGGATACGGGATATTCTCATTATTTCGACGCCGACCGATCTGCCGAACTTCCAGCGCCTGCTGGGAGATGGCAGTCAATTCGGCGTCCATTTTTCGTATAAGGTACAGCCCTCGCCGGACGGTTTGGCACAGGCGTTTATTCTGGGCGAGGAGTTCATCGGGGATGACCGGGCGGCTATGATTCTGGGCGACAACATCTTCTACGGCGCGGGACTTACCACCCAGCTGCACAAGGCGGTGGCGCAGGAGGACGGCGCGACGGTGTTCGGCTACTACGTCAACGACCCGGAGCGGTTTGGCGTGGTGGAGCTGGATGATACCGGCAAGGCGCTGTCGATCGAGGAGAAGCCCAGAGAGCCCAAGAGCAACTATGCCGTCACCGGCCTGTACTTCTATGACAAGAAGGTCGTGGAGCGCGCCAAGGCACTGAAGCCCTCCGCCCGCGGTGAGCTGGAGATCACCGACCTGAACCGGGTGTATCTGGACGAGGGTACGCTGCACGTGGTAACGCTGGGGCGCGGCTACGCCTGGCTGGATACCGGAACGATGGACTCTCTGGCAGAGGCCACGGAGTTCGTGCGGGTGGTGGAATCCCGGGAGGGCATCCAGATCTCCGCATTGGAGGAGATCGCCTACCGCAACGGCTGGATCAGCAGGGAGCAGCTGCTGCTGGCGGCCAACATTTACGGCAAGTCCCCCTATGGCCAGCATCTGAAGAATGTGGCTGAGGGCAAATACATTTACTGAGGGCAGACGAATGGATTTTATCAAGACCACCATTGACGGCGTGTATATCGTAGAGCCGAAGGTGTTCGGCGATCATCGCGGTTTCTTTATGGAGAGCTACTCCAAGCGCGTGTTTGAGGAGGCTGGGCTGCACTATGACTTTGTGCAGGACAACCACTCGTCCTCCACGGTAAAGGGCACGCTGCGGGGCATCCACTTCCAGCGGGGCGACAAGGCACAGGCCAAGCTGGTGCGCTGTGTCCGCGGCGCGGTGCTGGATGTGGCGGTGGATCTGCGGCCCGACAGCCCCACCTACAAAAAATGGGTGGCGGTGGAGCTGAGCGAGGAGAATAAACGGCAGCTGCTGATCCCCCGCGGCTTCGGCCATGGCTTCGTGACGCTGACCGATGAGGTGGAATTCCTCTACAAGGCGGATAACTACTACGCACCGGAAGCTGACGGCGGCATCCGCTGGAACGACCCGGAGCTGGCCATCGACTGGGGCGTGGAAAATCCCATCCTGTCCCAAAAGGACCAGACTTCCCCGTGGCTGAAAGATGCCGTTACCGGCTTTTGAGGAGGAACACCTATGACCATCATTGTCACCGGCGGCGCCGGTTTTATCGGCAGCAACTTTATTTTTTATATGCTGGACAAGCACCCGGAGGATCGCATCATCTGCGTGGACAAGCTGACCTACGCCGGCAATCTGTCCACGCTGGAGAGCGTCATGGACAGTCCCAGCTTCCGTTTCGTGAAGGCGGATATCTGTGACCGCAAGGCTATCTATGACCTGTTTGAGGAGGAACACCCCGACATGGTGGTGAACTTCGCCGCCGAGAGCCATGTGGATCGCTCCATCGAGAACCCGGAGGTCTTTTTGCAGACCAACATACTGGGCACGCAGGTCATGCTGGACGCCTGCCGGAAGTACGGTATCCAGCGGTACCATCAGGTGTCCACCGACGAGGTGTACGGCGACCTGCCGCTGGATCGTCCCGACCTGTTCTTTACCGAGGAGACGCCCATCCACACCTCCAGTCCCTACAGCTCCTCCAAGGCGGGTGCGGACCTGCTGGTGCTGGCCTACCACCGCACCTACGGCCTGCCCGTCACGGTGAGCCGCTGCTCCAATAACTACGGCCCGTATCACTTCCCCGAGAAGCTGATCCCGCTGATGATCGCCAACGCCCTGAACGACAAGCCGCTGCCGGTGTACGGCGAGGGGCTGAACGTCCGCGACTGGCTGTATGTGGAGGATCACTGCAAGGCCATCGACCTCATCCTCCGCAATGGCCGGGTGGGCGAGGTATATAACATCGGCGGCCACAATGAGATGCGGAACATCGACATCGTGAAGCTCATCTGCCGGAAGCTGGGCAAGCCGGAGAGCCTGATCACCTACGTCACCGACCGCAAGGGACATGATATGCGCTACGCCATCGACCCCACCAAGATCCACCGCGAGCTGGGCTGGCTGCCGGAGACGAAATTCGCCGACGGCATCGACAAGACCATCGAGTGGTATCTGACACACCGCGACTGGTGGGAGAACATCATCAACGGCGAGTACCAGCACTACTATGAGCGAATGTATGGGAATCGATAAGCCGCTGATCTCCATTCTGCTGGCGGTGTACGAGCCGCGGATGGATTGGCTGCAAGAGCAGCTGATGAGTCTGAACGAGCAGACTTATCCAAATCTGCGGCTGTATATCCGGGATGACTGCTCGCCTGCCGCGTCCTATGCGCAGGTGTGCGCCTGCGCGCAGGAGTGTATCACGAGCTTCCCCTATTCCATTACACGCAACGAGGAAAATCTGGGCTCCAATGGCACCTTCGAGCGGCTGACCAGAGAGGCCGAGGGTGACCTGTTCGCCTACTGCGATCAGGACGATATATGGCTTCCGGAAAAGCTGACGGTGCTGCAGAAGGCGATGGAACGGGAGCAGGCACTGGTGGTCTGCTCGGATATGTATATTATCGACAGCAGCGGAAAGCAGGTGTCTGACAGCCTTGCCAAGGTGCGCCGGCATCATGTCTTTCGCAGCGGGCGAGATCTGGCAGAGGGCCTGCTGGTCAGCAATTTTGCCGCAGGGTGTACGATGCTGGTGCGGGCGGAATCCGCTAAGCAGGCGGTTCCGTTCTGTCCGTATATGGTGCATGACCACTATATCACCTTGTTCTGCGCGGCAAGGGGCATGGTGTATTCCTCGCCGGAAAAAACCATCCGCTACCGCATCCACGGCGGGAATCAGACCGGCCTGATGACGGGGGTCACGGGTAAAACCAGCTACGGAAAGGAACGGATCGAGCCCATGCTGGCCCGGATGCAATGGCTGAAGGAGCACTTCGCCTGTGACGCGAAATTGGAGGCAGCCATAGACGACGCGCTCCTTTGGGCGCAGGCAAGGAAGCAAAACTGGCTTCATCGCGGCGGAAGCAGGACGGTATGGAAATATCGGAGGTTCAGCCCGCTGACTTCGATGGGCGAGATATTTCTGAAATTTGCGCCGGACAGCTTGTTCGTGAAGGTCATTCAGTTGATCAAAGTAAATCGTATATAAGGGGATCGGCATGAGGGTATTGGTTACTGGCGTCAGCGGCCAGCTGGGTTATGACGTGGCGCGGGTGCTGGCGCAGCGCGGAATAGAATACCGGGGCACGTCATCCAAAGAGCTGGATATTACGGACCGGGCAGCGGTAGAGCATCTGATGCAATCATATCGTCCGGATGCAGTCATCCACTGCGCGGCCTACACCAAGGTCGATCTGGCGGAGGATGAGCCGGAGCGGTGCTGGGCGGTCAATGCAGACGGGACGCGCAATCTCGCGGCCGCCTGCCGGGAGATCGGCGCGAAGATGCTGTATATCTCCACGGACTATGTGTTCCCGGGTACAGGTGAGCAGTTCCGCCGGACGGATGACCCGGTAAGCCCGGTAAACACGTACGGCAGAAGCAAGCTGGCCGGCGAGCTGGCTGTGCAGAGCCTTTTGGAGACGTACTTTATCGTCCGCATCTCCTGGGTTTTCGGAAAAAACGGGAATAATTTCGTTAAAACGATGCTCCGTCTGGCAGAAACCAGAACGGAGCTGACGGTGGTTTGTGACCAGATCGGTTCACCGACCTACACGGCGGATCTTGCGCCGCTGCTGTGCGATATGGTGCAGACGGAGCGATACGGCATCTACCACGCCACCAATGGGGGTACATGTGCATGGTCGGATTTTGCAAAGGCGATTTTTGAGCTGGCGGACAAGCAGGTAACGGTATATTCCATCCCCACCAGCGCGTATCCGACGAGAGCGGTGCGGCCGCTGAATTCGCGGATGAGCAAGGAATGCCTGCACAGCAACGGCTTTCAGGAACTGCCGGAGTGGAAAAACGCATTGGCACGATATTTGAAGGAGATCACCGGGGAAGCATGAACCTACAATCATTGAAGAAAAAGTGCGGGATCGCATTGGCGCTCTATGTGGTCGCGGCGATGCTGTTCTATTGGATCGGCGGCGACCAGCTGCGGTATCGGGACAGCCTTACCGATATGCTGACACCCGGCGAACCGGTGGGCGAGATCACACAGAACACCGTCATTACCCAGCAGATCCGCGTGAACGGGCGGTTGATGGGCATTACCCTTCGCGGCGCGACGTATGCGCGCCAGAATCAGGGGGCGCTGGTCATAGAGCTTTGCTCAGGCGGGCAGACGCTGGACAGCCGGCGCGTCGCTATCTCCGGTCTGGCTGACAATGAGAATTTCTCTGTTTCCTTTGCGCCGGGCGTCTCTGTGCCGGGCGGCATTGCAACGGTACGGATCACCGCACCGGACTGCACAGCCGGGAACGCCGTCACGCTGTACAGCGGCACTACGATGTCCACCGCCAGAAATCAAGTGGCGATCCAACTGGCGGAGGACGAGCGGGTGAAGGTCAACGGCACCGCACAGGCCGGTGCGCTGTGTATGGAGGTACACAGCCGCGAGGCGCTGTGGTTCGGCGCGCATTATTGGCCGCTGGCCGCGGCAGGGCTGGCTGTGCTTGCCGGGTATTGCCTGTATCTGATCCGCGGATTTCAGAAGGGAAAGCAGCTCGCCGTTCTGCGCGTGTTTGCGGCGTTCAGCAAGTATGGCTACCTCATGCGGCAGCTTGTTTCCAGAGACTTCAAGACGAAATACAAGCGCTCTGTCCTTGGTGTTCTGTGGAGCTTTTTGAACCCGCTGCTGACCATGACGATGCAGTACATCGTTTTTTCCACACTGTTCAAGTCGGATATCCCGAACTTTGCGGTGTATCTTCTGACCGGTATCGTTTGCTTCAGCTATTTCAGCGAAGCGACGTCCATGTCCCTGACCTCTATCGTGGGGAATGCCCCTCTGATCACGAAGGTCTATGTTCCCAAGTATATCTACCCGCTGACGCGTGTGATGTCCTCCACCATCAATTTCGGACTCTCGCTGCTGCCGCTGCTGGCAGTTCTGCTGATCACACGGACACCGATCCGCCCGGCGATCCTGCTGCTCCCCTTCGGTGTGTTTTGCCTGTTTGCACTGGCACTGGGCGTTGGAATGCTGCTGGCGGCAGCCATGGTGTTTTTCCGGGACACCCAGTTCCTGTGGGGCGTGGTCAGTATGCTCTGGATGTACGCGACCCCCATCTTCTACCCGGAGAGCATTATCCCCGCGCGGTTCATGCTGGTCTATAAGCTGAACCCGCTGTACCACATTATCCGGTTTATCCGAACGATCCTCATCAACGGCGTCTCTCCGGAGCCGAAGGCGTATGCTCTGGCGCTGATCGCGTCCGTGGTGCCGCTGATCATCGGGAGCATGGTGTTCAAGCGGACACAGGACCGCTTCGTCCTCAACATTTGATAGGAGTAACACTCGTGATAATTCGTGCGAATGACATATCAATGCGGTATCTCATGACCTATGACCGCATCCAAAGCATCAAGGAGTACGTTGTGCAGCTGCTCCGGAGGAAAATCAAATATGAGGAGTTCTGGGCGCTGAAAAACGTCAGCTTTGAAGTGGAGCGCGGCGAGGTGGTCGGCATCATCGGCCACAACGGCGCGGGCAAATCCACGCTGCTGAAGGTGATCTCCGGCATTTTGAAGCCGACCGGCGGATCGCTGGAGGTCCACGGAAATGTCGTCCCCATGCTGGAGCTGGGCAGTGGCTTTGACCATGACCTGACCGGCCGGGAAAACATCTTCCTGAACGGATCGATCCTCGGATACAGCGAGAAGTATCTGAAGGAGAAGTACGAACAGATCGTGGAGTTTTCCGAGCTGGGAAAGTTTATCGACGTCCCTATCCGCAACTATTCCTCCGGCATGCTGATGAGGCTGGCGTTCTCCATTGCGACAGTCGTACAGCCGGAGATACTGATCGTAGACGAAATTCTGGCGGTAGGTGATGCCGCCTTTCAGGAAAAAAGCAAGGCCCGGATGCTGGAGCTGATGGGCGGCGGCACAACGGTGCTGTTCGTTTCCCACAGTCTGGAGCAGATCCGGGAGATGTGCGACCGGGTCATCTGGCTGGAGCACGGACAGGTAAAAGCGATAGGCCCGACAAATGACATTTGCGATGCCTATGAGGCATCGTAACGAGGTGTGTATGAGCGAGATCTACAATGCGGAGTATTACAAGGAATACGATGTGGGCTGCGGAAAAGTGGACTACAGCGATTCGGAATACACGAAGGGCTTTTTAACGCAGATCGCGCAGAAGATCGCAGATGATCTGCACCCTAGAACGGTTTTAGATGCTGGCTGTGCCATGGGCCACCTGGTGGCGGCATTGCGGGATCTTGGCGTGGAGGCCTACGGCGTCGATATTTCCAAGTATGCCATTTCAAAGGTGCGGGAGGACATCCGTCCTTTTTGCAAGGTCGGTTCTCTGACAGAACCGCTGCCTGCCGGGCTGCCGGACAGGTACGATCTGGTGGTGACGGTGGAGGTGCTGGAGCACCTCTACGAGGACGAGGGCAGGCAGGCGATCCGGAATATCTGCAAGCTGACGGACGAGGTGCTATTCACCTCTACCCCTGATGATTTTACCGAGCCGACCCATGTGAACGTGCAGCAGCGGGAATATTGGTGTCGGGTGTTCTTTGAAAACGGTTTTATGGATGACATCAATTATCGTCCGACATATTTGACCGCCCATGCGCTGCTGTTCCGGCGCAGTGCAAACATCGAGCGGCAGGTCGAGGATTATGAGCGGAATATCCGGATATCCGAGTGTGCGCGGCAGCAGGAAAGTGCGCGCTGGAACAAGGCGGTAGAGGACAAGGAGCGGCACATCCAGAATATTACGGCGCTGCACGCGGCGGAGAATGCCGAGTGGGCCAACAAGCAAAACGAGTGGCTCCAAGAAAAGCAGCAGCGGGAGGCTGCGGCCGCAGCGGAGATAGCGCAGATGCAGCAGACGCTGCGCAGTAAAGAGGCGGAATGTGAGGCGCGGACAAATGCGCTTCTGACAGAGCTGACCTCCTATAAGGAGCAGTGTCACGAGACGGCTGAGCGGTGCGAGGCGCTGGAAGCAGATTTGGCGCACCGTGAGACGCAGTATCATGCGGCTTCCGAGCAGTGTAAGGAGCTGGCGGCGGAGCTGGCTCACTACAAGGAGCACTACCAAGCGGCGATCGGCCAGCGTGAGGCGCTGAAGGTACAGCTGGCGGATAGCCAGTATGCGTACAGTGTGATCTCCAACGCGTTTTTCTGGAAAATCACAAAGCCGTTCCGCGTATGCCTCGATGCCTTGAAGCGCATTTGCGGAAAGGTGGCATTCTTCCGCCTGCTGGGCAAGGGGCTTCGGTGTCTGCACCAGAACGGCTGGCGCTATACATGGCGAAAAGTAAAAAACAAGCTGACGCACCGGCAGGAATTTACAGCCCTGGCCAATAAGCCCCTTTTCACCGACGAAGAACTGGAGCACCAGAGAAACACGGTGTTTCCGCGGAGCATCAAGTTCAGCATCGTCGTGCCCCTCTATAACACCCCGGAGAAGTTTCTGCACGAGATGATCCGGTCGGTCATCGACCAGACATACGCAAACTGGGAATTGTGCATGGCGGACGGCAGCGATACGGCTCATGACAGCGTGGAGAAGATCTGCCGTCAGTATATGCGGAAGGACCCGCGGATCAAGTACCGGAGGCTGGAACAGAATCTGGGCATTTCCGGGAACACAAACGCCTGTCTTGAAATGGCGGCAGGGGACTATATCGGGCTGTTTGACCACGACGATCTGCTGCATCCGGCAGCCCTCCATGAGGTGATGCGGGCGATCTGCGAGCAGGACGCCGACTTCATTTATACGGACGAAAATACATTCCATGAAAAGCCGGAGGACGCGTTCTGCCCGCACTTCAAGCCGGATTACGCCCCGGATACGCTGAGAAGCTACAATTACATCTGTCATTTTACGGTGTTCTCCAAGGCGCTTTTGGACGAGGCCGGCACATTCCGCGGGGAGTTTGACGGCAGCCAGGATTACGACATGGTTCTGCGGCTGACGGAGAAGGCCGCAAGGATCGTGCATATCCCGGAGATCCTGTACTTCTGGCGGGCGCACAGCGGCTCCGTGGCGGACGGTATCTCCGCGAAGCCGTACACGCTGGATGCTGCGCGAAGAGCCCTGCGTGAGCATCTGGATCGGGTCGGTCTTGTCGGCGAGGTGGAGGATTCATCGATCCCGTCGACGTATCGGATCAAATACGCGATCTCCGGCTGCCCCAAGGTTTCCATTGTTATCCCCAATATGGACTATGTGGATACGCTGAGAACGTGCATTTCCTCCATTCTGGAAAAGACCACCTACAAGAACTTTGAAATAGTCATTATTGAGAACAACAGCAAGGAGAAGGAAACCTTCGCCTACTATGACGAGCTGAAAAGCGATCCGCGTATTCAGGTCGTGACCTGGATGGGGAAGTTCAATTACTCCGCGATCAACAATTTCGGGATCCGGGAGGCTGCCGCAGGTGAGTATATACTGCTGCTGAACAACGACATAGAGGTCATTACGCCGGATTGGATACAAGAAATGCTGATGTTTGCACAGCGCTCTGACGTCGGCGCGGTGGGAGCGATGCTCTATTATCCCGATGATACGATCCAGCACGCCGGTGTGATCCTGGGGATCGGCGGCGTCGCCGGACACGCCCACAAGAATTTTCCGAGAGGCGATTATGGCTATATGTCCCGGGCTACCATCGCGCAGGACTTTTCTGTGGTGACAGCCGCCTGTGTGATGGTTCCGCGCCATGTCTGGCAGGAAATTGGCGGCCTTGATGAAACCTTTGAGGTGGCCTTTAATGATGTCGATATGTGCATGAGGATCCGAAAAGCCGGCTACCTCATTGTGTGGACACCATTTGCAGAGCTGTATCACTATGAATCGAAGAGCAGAGGCGCAGAAGATACGCCGGAGAAACGGAAGCGCTTCGAAGGTGAGGTTCGGCGCTTCCAAGAGCGGTGGGGGCGCGAACTCGCCGCAGGAGATCCCTACTACAATCCGAACCTGACTTTGGTAACGGAAGATTTTTCTGTAAAAAAAGAAAACGAATAAGAAAGGGAAAGCAGTATGAGAAAAAAGTTGGGAAGAGCGGTTCTTTTGGTGGCGGCAATCGTGCTGTGCGTGTTGACAGCCTATGCCGACGACACCTTCTCCTGTGCGGTAACAGTCCAGCAGGGGAATGTGATCCATGGCTACCACGATACGCAAAAGGAGCAGTGGTATCTGTTCCTGACGAATCAGGTGGTCATTTCTGATGCAGAGGTACAGCTGCAGGGTGCGGTCGTTTCGGCCGACAAGGGCACGCTGGATCCCCAGACCAACGTGCTGCGCGGCGCCTTTGCGGAGAATGGCGACAGTGTGGTTGTCCACCTTGCGGATGGCTCGTCGGAAACCATCACGGTGATGCAGTCGGAGCTGCCCAGCCTGTATATTGCGCTGGACGGCGTCACGCTGGACACGGTGCATCAGGACAAAAGTGTGAAATACGCCGGCACGGCGGTCACGCTGACGGATACTGCAAACGAGGAAAACGACCTGCACGTGACGAATGCGACGTTCAAGGGACGTGGGAACACTTCTTGGGCGTACTACCAGAAAAAGGGCTACCAGATCAAATTTGACAAGAAGACCAGTGTTCTCGGCATGGCAGAGGCTAAAAAATGGGTGCTGCTGGCCAACGCATCGGATGACAGCATGATGCGGAACAAGCTTTCCTTCAGCCTGGCCGACCAGCTGGGGATGACATATGCACCGGACTGCGCGTACGTGGATCTCTGGATCAACGGGGAATATCGCGGGACGTATCTGGTGTGCGAAAAGGTGGAGCTCGGCACGACCCGCCTGGATTTGAACGATCCCAAGGGCGTTCTTATGGAGCAGGATGAGGCGTATTTTGCAGCCGAGGATATTTGGATCGAGAACCACAGCACAGGCAAGCACTTCGTGGTAAAAGAATCTGTGACAGAGGACGATCCCGCTCTGCTGCAGGAGGCTGTCAAGGGCTTTGACGATGCGCTCAACGCATTTATGGAGTACGTGGCGACAACGCCCGATGACGCAATCACCCTGCAATCTCTGTCCCGGTACATCGATGTGGACTCTTTTTTGCAGTACTATCTGGTAAATGAATTTGTATTGAACCGCGAATCCGCTGGGTCCAGCTTCTACTGGTATAAGGACGGAGAGCAGGATGTGCTGCATCTGGGTCCTGTGTGGGATTTCGATACCTGCATGGGAAATGACGTGGAGAATGCGGATAGTCACCAGACTGCCCACATCTACAACCACATTGTTTTTCGCAAGCTGCTGTCGATCCCTGTCGTGCGGGATGAAATGAGCAGACTTCTGCAGGACTATGCAGCGGCGTTCGGCGGCATGGACGATAAGGTCGAGTCACTGTATACCCTGCTGCAGGCTTCTGCGTCCATGAATTATACAAGATGGGATGATCTGAAGGGCGGCTTCGGCGGAAAAGGCACTTATTTTGCAGGAACATATCAGGAAGCAAAAGAGAATCTAAGTACATGGCTCGGAAAGCGTGAGACGGCTTTTACGGCGGAGCGGATCTTGCAATACGTCGATCGGATCAGCGTTTCTGTGGATCTGGACCGCGCAAGGATGGACCTCTCCTTTACGGGAGCGGATGCCGGCGAGAATCTGTGGTTCGCGGTCTGGAGCGAGGAAAACGGTCAGGACGATATCGTCTGGTATCCCGCCGAAAAGCAGGCCGACGGCAAATGGCACTGCGCTGTCGACTTGGTGCGGCATCAGTCCACGGGCGTTTACAATGTGCATGTATGGGCCGGTAACGCCGGAAAGCCCACGGCGGCACAGCTGGCTACCCAGGTGTATGTCTCGGCGTTCAACACGGTACGTCCGGCGGCCGCGGCAGAGGTTTCGGCAAACTGCCAGACAATGCAGATCGTTGCCGGAAACATTGAGGGGTATGACAAGGTCTACTTCCCGGTCTGGAGTGCGGTGAACGGTCAGGATGATATCGTCTGGTATCCCGCCGTCAAGCAGGCCGACGGAACGTGGACGTACACCGTGGATCTGGCGAATCACAACTCTACCGGGAACTACCTGATCCACGTATACGGCGCGAAAAACGGCAAAATGGAGATGCTCACCAACACCACGGCGTACGTGGAAAAGCTGGCGGCCCGGGTCACGGCCACAGTCTCCGCGGATTGCCGCACGATGCAGCTCGTTGTAACGAATATCGGCGAATATGAGCAGGTATATCTGCCTACATGGAGCGCGGTGAACGGTCAGGACGATATCGTCTGGTATCCCGCCGAAAAGCAGGCCGACGGAACGTGGACGTACACCGTGAATCTGGCAAATCACAACTCTAGCGGGAACTACCTGATCCACGTATACGGCGCGAAAAACGGCAAAATGGAAATGCGCACCAACACTACGGCGTACGTGGAAAAGCTGGCGGCCCGGGTCACGGCCACGGTCTCTGCGGATTGCCGCACGATGCAGCTCACCGCAGCGAATATTGACGATTGTACGCAGCTGTATCTGGCCACATGGAGCGTGGCAGGCGGTCAGGACGATATCGTCTGGTATCCCGCCGAAAAGCAGGCGGACGGAACGTGGGCCTACACCGTGGATCTGGGGAAGCACCGCACAGCGGGACAATATGTGATCCACGCCTATGGACGCAGCAGCCAGAGCAAGGAGCTGCGTTTGGTGGCAAATACGACGGCTTACGTAAAGCACGCTGTCTTCCCGGACGAGCCCTATGTTACCGTGGAGCTTCCTGCGGATTGCCGCACGATGAAGCTCACCGTGCAAAATGCCTCCAAGTACGAGCGGGTCTACCTGCCTGTATGGAGCGCGGAAAATGGCCAAGACGATCTGGTGTGGTACGCTGCCCAGCGTACCAAGGCCGGACTTTGGGTGTATACGGTGGATATGACCGCCCATCATTCCGCCGGTACATATTACGTACACGTGTATGGTGAAAAAGGGGGTGAATTGCAGCTGCTTGCCACGGCTTTGCCAAATGTGAAGCCGGCCGCATAAAGGCAAGACAGCTGGCAAAAGCATTGACCTTAGACGTGAATGAAAGAAAAAAATGAGGAAGGGAAAACGATGAAAAAGAAACTGATTTCACTGTTGTTGGTATTTTCATTTCTGTTAAACACCGTTCCCATGGCTTTCGCCATCGAGGACGGCGCGGAACAGACGGAAGACACCACGGTTTCCCTGGTCGACCAAATCGGGGAGGATGACGCCAATACCGAGGGGGATACGGACGTCGCCGCTCCGGAGACCACGGGGGAAGAGCAGACAGACGGCGCAGACGGTTCTGAGGATGCGGATGCAGCCGAGGCGGGAGACGAAGGGGATGCCGATGAGACTCAGACGAATGTTCTGATGACGCTTGCATCTCAGCCCGACGCACGGAGTACGGTCACGCTGGGCAGCGCAGCTGAGGCGGCGGGCCTGACGCCGGTCGTACAGACGCACCATGCCATTGCCAATGGTGTGACCTACGACAAGATCGTCATGCGAAACAAGGAGAATCATCAGGCCATTGGTTACATGACGGAGATCGACCTGACCAAGAACGTAACGCTCAAGGCCACCTACGACGGCTACTACACGGCCGGAAGCACGGAGGCGGATCGTGTCGGGAATGCTCAGAAGATCAGCAAGGGTCAGTGGAGCCTGAAGGAGACCACGCGGCTGGCCGCGGACTACGGCACGATCGCCGATCCGGCAGGCACGGTCGTCATGGCCACCAACGGCGACTACTTCAACATGGGCACCGGCGAGCCCACGGGTTACTTGATCATGGAGGGCAACGTGATCAAGACCTCCTACGAGCCGTATTTTGCGATCCTGACGAACGGCAGCGCGGTCATCCGTGACGCCGGAACCCCGACGGACGATGTAATGGAAGCCGTCTCCGGCCCTCTCTACCTTCTGCGGAACGGTGAGATCCAGGTGACCAGCGACAGATCGATGAACCCCAGAAACAGTGTGGGTATCCGGGATGACGGCAGCGTCGTGTTCTTCATGGCGGAGGGCCGTCTGGCGCCCCGCTCCATCGGTATGGACCTCTATGAGATGGCAGCTGTGCTGAAGGACGCCGGCTGCGTGACGGCTCTGTACCTCGATGGCGGCGGCTCCGCGACCTTCGCGGCCCGCGAAGAGGGCGGCGAGCTGAAGATGCTCAGCAAGCCCTCCGACGGTCAGGAGAGAACCATCAGCTCCGGTTTCGTCTGCGTTTCCACCGTTGCGCAGGACGGCGTATTTGACCACGCGCTGGTCACCCCCCGCGATGAGCTGTATACGCCCGGCTCTGACGTGCAGTTTAGCGCGGTGGGCGTAGACCGCAGCGGCGGTGCAGCGGCGCTGCCGGAGGGTCTGGTGTGGCAGCTGGCGGAGGACTCCGCCGCGCTGGGCACGATCGACCCGACCTCCGGTCTGTTTACGGCCACTTCTGACAGCGACGGCGTTGTCACCGCCTTGCTGTGCCAGGATGACGATGTGGTCGGCACCGCCTCTGTGGAGCTGGTGGAACCGGACACCGTCACCTTTAACTCCGACGAGATCAGTCTGGACTTTGACGAGGAATCCGATCTGGGTCTGGTGGTACGCTACCAGAACAGAGCCGTGAACTATAAGGACGGCGATATCCAGTGGACGTTGGCTGACGAGAAGATGGGCTCTTTCACCGGCAACACGTTCCGCTCTGCGGACGGTTACAGTGTGACCGCCAACATCACCGCCACCTCGGCCTTTGACGAGACGGTGACCGGCACCATCAAGGCCGTGATCGGTATGCTGCCGACCGTCGTGTGGGACTTTGAGGATCACGTCAATGAGGACGGTACTGTTGTGTCGGCAAAGACCTACTACGAAAGTGCTATGAGGTGCACATTTTCCGGTAATGAGGCGAATACAGCTGGATCGTTTGAGATTGTCAGCATTGATGATGGCGAGCCAGTTCGCTTTGGTTCGCATTCTCTGAAGATGAACTATGACTTTACCAAAGTATCTGGTGGAAATACGGATGGTGTCTATATAGGTTTGCCTGAGTCTGAGGACATTCCCGGAAAGCCCACGGCTTTGGGCGTTTGGGTATATGCGCCGGAAGGCGTGGGCGTGGAGTACGATGGGACGACTGCGGGTTTCTGGCTGCGCGGCTATGCGTATGATGTGAACGGAAAAACCGTAACTGTAGACTTTACTTTGCAGCCAAAGGACCCGAGAGTAGCTAGCGGAGAAAGAGAACCGGGCATTTACTGGAGCGGTTGGAAGTATTTGGAGGCTGACATTACCAATTCCCCGGGCCCGTATAAGACGTTCCCCAATCAGACATTCCGGCTGATGTATGTTCCTGGCATCCATATGGGAAGCCAGACGGCCGGCTGTATCTACCTGGACAACTTCCAGTTTGTATATGGCACAAATGTGGACGACGTGGATAACCCGCAGGTGGACTCCATCACCTTCAACAATGAGGAGCTGATGGACGGCGGCACGGTCCGCGGAAGCTCCTTCGACCTGCGCGCCTATTTCAGCGATGCACCCGGCAAGTATGCCACTGGCGTGGATGCCAGCACCGTGCGTCTTTATGTGGACGGCGCCAATGTGACGGATAAGGCCACACTGGTAGCCAGCGACGGCCACATCGACCTGTATGGTATGCAGCTTGCCAACGGGACGCACTCCGTTACGGTGTCTCTCCGCGACGGCTTCGGTAACGAGACCTCCCAGACCCGCTACTTCACCGTAGAGGGCAGCAGCGCGGAGAATCTCGTCCGTGTGACCAACGTGGAGACCATGGCCGCCGTGGGTGGTTATGTGACGCTGGAGATCCGGGGTAACAGCCCCGTCAGCGGGTGTGACACGGTCATCCGTCTGGATCGGCAGTATACCGACTGCGCCGTGAACTTCTCCCAGAATTTCAAGGCCGCGGAGGGCTATGACCCCGCGAAGTGCTACGACGCAAAGGATCACACCGTGACCGTTGAGGCTGTGCGTGCCGGCGGCATCTCGGTGCAGGACGGCAACCTGATCGCCACGGTGAAGGTGAAGGTGCCTGACAACCTGACAGCCAGCAGCACCTTCCTCTACGAGGTCAGATCCGGTATGTGCTATAACATGTACGGCGAGCTGACGACCTTCTCCGCCCCCGCTGTCACGCTGCCGGTGGGCGCGGCCATCAGCGTGTCCTGTGATCCGGTGCTGGCCGACCGGGACGCCGTGTTGACGGTGACTGATCTGGAGGGTAAGCCGGTCGCCAACGCAAAGATCTTCAAGGAGGACAATACGGAACTGGGAACGACCGGGAAAGACGGCACCCTGACCAGCCATGCGTTCGCCGCTGCCGGCGTTGTATCCGTCTACGCCAAGGCCGAGGACGGAAGCCTGTCCATGCGCAGCCGGATCTATACCTACGATCCGGTGACGGATATGGAGGCCGCATTCCTCTTTAACGCCACGGAAGATGGCGGTGCAGCGAAGAATATCACGTGGCTGTCCGACCCGACGGCAACGGAGGAGCAGTTCCTGCGCTGGCGTGTGCAGGGCACGGAGACCTGGGGTACTCCCATTCCTGCACGCACGAAGCTGCGTACCTTTGTTACAGGCGGCTACAAGGCCGTGAACGTGAACAGCGTCACGCTGGGCGGTCTGACGGCCGGTACGACCTACGAGTATCAGGCCGCGTCCGGCAAGGAGACCTGGCCGGAGACGGTGGAGAGCTTTACCGCCGGCACGGCTGGCGCGACCCAGAAGTTCTTCGTGCTGGGCGATATCCAGGCCAAGGATACGACCAATATCACCCGTATTTTCGAAAAACTAAGAGCCGGCGGCTATGACTTCGGCATCCAGACCGGCGACGCCGTGGATAAGCCCACACAGTTTACCGAGCTGAACGGAGTGGTCGGACTGCTGAATGCCAAGGAGTTGGGCAGCGCCGACGTGATCCATGTTCTGGGCAACCACGAGTTTGAGGGTGACGGCAACGCCGACATCGCCGGCAGTGTGTTCGCCCTGCCTAAACACAGCACGGGCAGCTGCTGGTCCACCACCTACGGTAACATCTATGTGGCGGTCATCAACTACAGCGGCGTCGGCAGCGACATGAAGGCGGCGGCGGAGTGGCTGGTGCAGGATGCGAAGGCCAGCGACGCCACCTGGAAGATCCTGACGGTCCATCAGCCCGCCTACTACACCAACGCCACGGGCGGCAACGCCCCCATGACGGCGTATATCCCGGCGGCTGCGGAGGAAGCCGGCATCGACGTGGTGTTCTCCGGCCATGACCACTCCTTCGCCCGTACCAATCCCCTGAAGGACGGCGAGTTCGACGCGGAGAACGGTGTGTATTACTACATCTGCGGCTCCAGCGGCGAGAAGTCCTATGCGATCAACAGTCAGAATATTTTCGATTATAGTAAGATTTTTGCGCAGGCTACCACCGACTTCAACGCGATCTATCTGAGCGTGGAGGCCAACCGCTCCCAGATGAAGATCAACGTCTACGATATGCAGGCCGATGGCACCTCGAAGCTTCTGGACAATGTGACCCTGAAATCCCTGACCGGCAGCTGCGCGGATAAGGGCCACGTTCTGGATAATGCCGTTTGCAGCAACGGCAAGCTGATCTGCGGCAACTGCCATGCGGCGGTTGACCCCATCGAATGGAACTATACCGGCTGGGCTCGCGATAAGGCGACCGGACGCAAGATGTATTTCCTGCGCGGTGTGGCACAGACCGGCTGGTTCCTGGTGGACGAGGACAACTATTGCTTCGATGAAAACGGCGTGGCCTATGACGGCGAGCAGGTGATCGATGAGGTGCCGTTCGTGTTTGACAACGGTCGGATCGTCAGCGGACATACCGGCTTTATCAAGAAGACCAACGGCAATACCTACTACTATGATAACGGCAAGATGGCCCTCGGCATCACAGAGATCGGTGACGACACCTACTACTTCGAGCCGGATAAAAACAGCGCAGATTATGGTGCAATGGTCACTGGCTGGCGCTTTATTCCGGGCTTGGGTTACGGCCGGTGCTACTTCTATGAGGACGGCCGTATGTGGCGTCCGATCAAACCGAGTTTGAGCGACGACAGCGGCGTGCTGACGGTCACTCTCACGCCGATGGAGGGCCAGACCTTCGCAAATGGCAGGATCGCCATGTGGAGTCAGCAGGATGGTCAGGATGACCTGAAGTGGTTCCGCGGCGAAAAGCAGGCAGATGAAACCTGGGTCGTTAAGGTTCCCATGTGCATCTATAAGGATCTGTGGAGATACCAGATCCACGCCTATGACGGCTCGAATCTCATCGCTGGTACTTCGATCAACATCGTCCAAACCGTCACCCACAAGTTCACCAACTATACGGTCAGCACCAAAAACTGCGTCGGTGCTGAGACGAAGGTCGCGTACTGCGACTATGGCTGCGGCACGATGGATGTCATCGGTTGGACCGAGAAGGATCATACCGTGACGGCGGTACAAGATAACAATGTCCTGACCGTCAAGATGGTCGATGTGGCCAGCCACGGCCACACCAAGGTTCGGTTCGCTGTCTGGAGTGTGGAGAATGGGCAGGATGACCTTGCCTGGTACAACGCCGAAAAGCAGGCGGATGGAAATTGGACCTGCACTGTCGATCTGACAAAGCATCATTCCGTCGGCGATTATCAGCTCCATGCCTATGCCTCCACCGGCGATTCCGACACCCTGCGCATGGCGGGTCATACGACGGCTCTTGTGTCCGCATTCGATGACGTGAAGGCACCGGAGGTGCTGGCTGCCGTCGCGTCGGACTACAACACGATGAAGATCACCGTGCGGGATGCCGAGGCATATGAGCAGATCTCTATCCCCGTTTGGAGCGAGGTCAATGGGCAGGACGACATCAAGTGGTATAAGGCGGTCAAGCAGGCTGATGGCAGCTGGACGTGTACCGTGGATCTTGCTTTCCACAATTCCACCGGCCGTTATCAGATCCATGTGTACGGCACAAAGGGTGATAAGTCTGAAGTGATCGCAAAAACGGTGGTCAATGTGGCGAAGCTGCCTACTACGCCCGCCGTACCCGCCAATGTAACGCTGATCGGCGCGACGGGCAACAGCGACGGCATTACCGTGAAGTGGAATGCGGCGGATGGCGCGGTTCAGTACCGCGTGTACCGCAAGGATGCTGCCAATCCCAAGTGGAAGGGCATCGCGAACGTCACCGGCACCAGCTGGACGGATAAGACCGCTGTGGCGGGCGTGAAGTACACCTACACGGTGCGCGGCATCAACGCCAACGGCACTCTCAGCCCCAGCTTTGACAGCACCGGCGTCAGTGCTACCATGCCCGGCGCGGCTCCTGCCGTACCCGCCAATGTGACGCTGACCGGCGCAAAGGCTGTCACCGGCGGCATTACCGTGACGTGGAATGCGGCGGATGGTGCAGCGGAGTACCGCGTGTACCGTAAGGACGCAGTGAACACCAAGTGGAAGGGCCTCGCGAACGTCACCGGCACCAGCTGGACGGACAAGACCGCTGTGGCGGGCGTGAAGTACACCTACACCGTCCGCGGCATCAACGCCAACGGTACACTCAGCTCCGGCTTCGACAAGACCGGCGTTAGCGCTACGCTCCCCAAGCCTGCCAAGGTGGCGATGGTGGGCGCCGAGCAGGTCACCACTGGGACAAAGGGCATTCAGGTGACGTGGAAGTCGGCTGCCAATGCCAAGACCTATAACGTCTATCGGGCGGTCAATCCGCCGTCCGGAGATGTACCGGCCTCCGCTTGGGTGCTGGTGGGGAAGAAGGTCAATGCTTTGAGCTTCAAGGATACTACCGGCAAGTCCGGTATGATGTACGCCTACACTGTGCGTGGTGTGGCGGCGGATGGCGAGACGCTAAGTGCCAAATACAATACCTTTGGTCTGCGGGTCACTATGCCCTGACCGACGGGAGACAAGAGAAAAAGGAGGACGCCTGGCGTCCTCCTTTTTGCGGCTCAGAAGGGGATAGGGGCGATGGCAGACACGTCAGCGGGGTCGGTGAACAGCGCGCCGGCAGGGGGCAGGATGCTGAACAGGATGCAGGCGACAGCCAGCAGGAGCAGTGCGGCGTACCACAGCAGCTCGCCGCCTCGTATGCGGCGCAGCAGCAGGGCGTAGGCCGTCAGCGCGGCGGCAAAGGACAGCAGGTACAGGAGCACGGGAGACAGACCCAGCGGGGACAGCGCGGCGGCCAGCACAGATGCCAGCAATACAGCGGCGCACAGCCCGCTGCGGGAGCTATCCGGCTCCAGATGATGCAGAGTCAGCGCCGCGGGGAGCATGGCCCAGAACGCCAGCTTTCCCTGCTCCCACGGACTGCCGTTACACGGGGCCAGTGTCCGCGTCAGCGGATCGGGGACTTTGAGATACAGACAGTACAGCAGCACCGCGCATACAGCAGCGGTGAGAAGCGCGAAAAAACAGCGCAGACAGCGCATGAGCCGTCACCTCCCTGTCCACACTCTATGCGTGGAGGCGGCGGAATATTTCCCCTGCACATTGACAGAGAATGACGGAAAAGAGTATACTAAATAAGATATTCTGAGTTCATAGGGGGTCCGCATGGGAAGAAGAATGGGATGTAGAGAGCAGGCTCCTGCTGTGGAAATAACGCGAGAACTGCGGCACCCGTGGCTGGTGCCGGTGTTGGGCGTTCTCTATTTTTTGGCGGTCAGCCTGAGCCGCCACGGCATGAATAAGCCGACGGTAATGGCACTGCTGATCGCGGCGATCCTGACGGCGCTGGTGCGCGCCGCCCAGTTGACCCGGCGCATGACATGGCCGGCACTTCTGCTGGGGCTGTACGTGTGTATGGACGGGATCTCTACGCTGTACGCACCCTCCGGAAAGTTTGCACTGTACGAATTTCTAAAGGTGATGCTGGCGGCTTGTCTGGCGCTGCTGCTGGTGGCATGGGAGCCCCGGCGGGATGCCGGCAGAACGGGCCGCTGCGCCGCCACAGTGCTGGAGGTATCCGCTGCGCTGGCATCCTTCGTCAGCTTGGATATGGTGGCGACCCGGTGGTTTTACCGCATACTGTGCGATATCACCGCTTGGGTGGGCACGCCTGTTGTGGTGGGCGGTACGCTGCAGGAGGAGCGGCTGAGAACCATTTTCGGCAATCCTAATGTATTCGCCGGCGCGGCCGGTATCGTGATCCTGCTGTCGCTGGGGCTGGCGGTCAGCGCGGAAAGCCGGAAGGAACGGTGCGTGCATCTGTCGTGCCTGTTGCTGAACAGTACGGTGTTCCTGCTGGCGATGAGCCGCGGCGCCATAGGCGCCATCGCAGCGGCATTTCTGGCGTATCTCCTGCTGGAGCGGGATGAGCGGCGCGCCTGCGTCTTTGTGCTGATGGTGGAGACGCTGCTGCTGGCGGCGGCATCCTCGCTGGCGGTGCTGCAGGCCTACCCACATCTGGGTGAGGGTATACAGCTGCTGCCGCTGCTGGCGGTGGTGATCGCCGCCGAGGTTCTTTGCCTGCTGGATATTTTTGCGGGCCGCCCGCTGGCGCAGTGCATGGCACGGCGCATGAAAACGGTGAACATCGTGCTGCTGGCGGCGCTGGGCGCAGCGATCGTCGGCGTTGTCGTGGCGGTGAACTGGACGGGTGAGTTGGAGCTTAAGCGAGATCAGGGAGTCACGAGAGGCGCCTATCTGGGCGCGGGTACGTACACGCTCCATGTGGAGGCCAGCGGCCCTGTGACGGTGCAGATCGAGGCGCAAACCGATGAGGATGCTGTGATGAACCGGAAGCAGACGGTCTATCAGGGCGAGGCGGACGGTGCGGTGTTCACACTGCCGGAGGGCAACCGCTCTGCGACGTTCCGCATCAGCGCCGAGACACCGGTGCGTATTTCCTCCATCCGCTATGAGGGCGATGCGGCCGGGGGACTGAAGCTGAAGTACAAGCTGCTGCCGGAGGCCATCGCAGGCCGTATCCAGAACCTGCGCTCGGAGGGGAACGTGGTGCAGCGCTTTGTCTATATCTCTGACGCGATGAAGCTGTTCAGGAAGAGCCCTGTTACGGGCCTTGGCATGGGGGCGTTCGAGAATGGCATTTACAGCGTGCAGGCGTATCACTACGAGACGAAATATGTCCACAATCACTATGTACAGACGATGGTGGACACCGGAATACTCGGCCTTGCCCTGTGGCTGGGCCTGCTGGGAGCCAGCGCGGCGGCGGTCATCCGTTTGTGGCGCCGCCGGACAGAGGAGCGGACAATGGGCGCGGCACTGTGCGCCATGCTGCTGTTCATCATGATCCACGCAGCGGTGGAGGTGGACTTTTCCAGCAGCTACTCCCTGCCCTACGGCTTCGGAGCCTTTGCGGTGATCGAGCTGTTCTGCGGCGATTTGGTGCCGCTGCGCCTTTCCGGGAAAACCGTCCGGCGCTGTATGGTGTGGGCGGAGACACTGGGACTGCTGGTATTTGCGGTGCTTCTGGGTATGAATCTGCGGGCGGCGTCGCTGGCGGAGGAGGGGAGCTACACCGCGATGGAGAAGGCAGCGGCGCTGGACCCCTATGAGTGGGTGGATCACGAGCTTGCCTATGTGTACAGTGCCGCGGCGGAGGAGGAGCTGCCCGCCTCCATGCAGAATACGATGACAAAGTATCTGGCGGATCTGGAGAAGCTGCACTCCAACTCGGTACCCAGATATCTGGCGAAGATATATTTCGGTATGGGCAATATAGACAAGGCCTTCGAAGTACTGAATCAGTATGTGGACTATGTGCCGTCGAATCCGGAGGCGTGGAACGGCGCGTTCGGCATCATCTTGGAATACGACGACGGCAGCGAGACGTTCCGGCAGGGCATAGCGCAGCTCTGGGAAAAGCTGGAGCGCTGGAACCAGCAGAATCTGGGTGCTGTCAGTCTGTCCAAGGACGTGACGGCATATCTTGCCGGGCGGCTGGGTGCCGCGTGATTTGCGGCGAGAATGCAACAGAGGAGGAACAGCCATGCCATCTGTGCTGTGTACGGCATCTACATTTTCCCATATCGTCAATTTCCATCTGCCCTACCTGCGGCGCTTTCGCGAGCTGGGCTGGCGGGTCGTCGTGGCCTGCGGCGGCGACAGACGGGATATTCCCTATGCGGATGAGACGGTGGCGCTGCCGCTGGAGAAGAAGATGTCCTCCCCGGCCAACTTCCGGGCGGCAGGGATATTGCGAGCTGTGATGGAGCGGGAGCACTACGACCTTGTCATCAGCCATACCTCACTGGCAGCCTTCTTCACACGCTTGGCGGTTTGCGGCCTGCGCGACCGGCCCAAGGTCATCAACGTGGTACACGGCTATCTGTTCGATGACGAGACGGCGGCGATCAAAAAGCTGCTGCTGACCCGTGCCGAGCTGCTGCTGGCGTCGAAGACCGATCTGGTGCTGACCATGAACGCGTGGGATACCCGGTGGGCCGAGGCGCACCATGCGGCGGCGCGGGTGGAGGAGATCCCCGGTATGGGCGTGGAGCTCCGCCGTTTTCAGACGGCGGGTGAAACACGGCAGGCCATGCGGGACAAGCTGGGGCTTGCAGAGCAGGATGTTGTGCTGGTCTATCCGGCGGAGTTTTCCGGACGGAAGGAGCAGGCCACGCTGCTGCGGGCCATGCCGCTGCTTCCGCCGCAGATCAAGCTGCTGCTGCCGGGCAGCGGCACACGGCTGGCGTCGTGCCGCGCCTTAGCCGATGAGCTGGGCGTGGCAGAGCGTGTGCGGTTTCCCGGCCATGTCCGCGACATCCCCGTGTGGCTGGGCGCGGCGGATATCGCCGTATCCTCCAGCCGGTCGGAGGGATTGCCCTTCAACGTCATGGAGAGCATGGCCTGCGGTCTGCCGGTGGTTGCCAGCGACGCAAAGGGACATACCGACCTGATCGGGCCGGAGAACGGGCTCCTGTTCCCGCGAGGGGACGCGGCGGCCTTTGCCGCCGCAGTAAAGCATCTGGCGGCCGACGATGGGCTGCGGGTGCGGATGGGACAGGCCGGACGGGAGAAAATGCAGCGGTATGCACTGGATACAGTGCTGCCGCAGGTGATGGAGCGATACCTGTCTGTGACAGGGGATAAAGGGATGCGGATATGATACGGGAAAATCAGCAAGTGCTCAATCAATTTAACGTCTTTACGGACGCGGTGGCAGTCTTTTTGGCCATGCTGGTGTCCTACTGGCTGCGCTTCAGCCTGTTCCACGGCATCAAGGGGCTGCCCTTCAACTACTACGTCTGGCTGGGCGTGGCAGCGGCGGCGCTGACACTGGTGGTATTTGCCGTGGCGGGGCTGTATGAGTCCTTCCGCGCTGTGCGTTTCCATGTGGAGGCCGGGCGCGTGGTGGTGCTGGAGCTGCTGGTGGCGCTGATCATCATGGCCGCCATGTTCGTGCTGCGGCTGGGTGAGACATCCCGCTGGTCGGTGGTGTTTTTCTATGGCACCGCCACGCTGCTGCTGCTGGGCAAGCGCGCCTGTATCCGGCTGCTGCTGCGCCGCTACCGTGCCATGGGCTACAATCAGAAGCGAGTGCTGCTGGTGGGGCATGGCGAGAGCGCCGAGGCCTATGTCAAGCGGGTAGCGAACGATCGGAATTTGGGATATCAGATGCTGGGATATGTGGCGGACAACAGCGGGTGGGGGAAGCTCCCCTACTGCGGTACATACGACCAGCTGGAGGAGATCTTCCGGCGGGAAAAGCCGGACGAGGTGGTGGTCGCCCTGCCCACGGAGGAGGGGCGCTGGATGAAAAAGATCATCAACGCCTGCGAAAAGGACGGCACCAAGCTGTCCGTGGTACCGTCCTATGTCAGGTATATGCCTGCTAACCCGCAGGTGGACAGCGTCAACGGCCTGCCGCTTATCAACCTGCGCCGTATTCCGCTGGACAATCTGGGCAACGCCTTCATCAAGCGGACGGCGGACATTGTCTGCGCCCTGCTGCTGATCGCGCTGACCTCACCGCTGATGCTTATCGCCGCCATCGGCGTCAAGCTGTCCTCGCCGGGCCCCGTTATCTTCAAACAGGAGCGGGTGGGCAAGGACAAAAAGACATTTTATATGTATAAGTTCCGCTCCATGAAGGTGAATAGCAGCCAGAATACAGGGTGGAGCAAGAACGAGGACGACCGCAAGACGTGGTTCGGCTCCCTCATCCGTAAGTGCTCGGTGGACGAGCTGCCTCAGTTCTTCAACGTGCTCAAGGGCGATATGAGCCTTATCGGACCCCGGCCGGAGCTGCCGTTCTTCGTCGAGCAGTTTCGGGAGGAGATCCCTCGCTACATGGTGAAGCATCAGGTGCGGCCCGGCATCACTGGCTGGGCGCAGGTCAACGGCTTCCGGGGCGATACGTCCATCACAAAGCGCATCGAGTACGATCTGTACTACATTGAGAACTGGTCCCCGGCCTTCGATCTGCGGATCCTGCTGATGACGGTATTCTGTATGTTCAACAAGGAGAAGATCAACTCCCGCCGGGACAAAAAGGCGGGTGACGAGAAACGCTGAACGGCGTGTGCGGACGGACGCTGACCACAGGCGGCGACCGACAGATGTGTGGAGTGAAAGCCTCGGGAAAGGCCGGAAGACCTGCAAAGAACGTCGTGAACCCCGGAGGAGGACTATTGCAAATATAGAGGGAATATGATATTCTTGTAAAATTAAGGAATATGCCGAAAGCATCGTTTTTTGGCGAAAAAGGGTGGCTGCCTGCGTAACGGTAACCGGCGAAAGGAGTGGAAAGGGCGTGGCGGATGTGAGGATATTTGTGTCCTGCCACAAGGAATTCCAAGTGGCGAAGCTGCCGTGGCTGTACCCGATTCATGTGGGCGCCGGACTGACGGAGCAGGTGATTCCCGGCTTTCTGCGGGATGACACGGGCGAGAACATCTCCATGCTGAACCGCCGCTATTGTGAATTGACCGGGCAGTACTGGGCGTGGAAAAACGTGGAGGCCGAGTACTACGGCTTTTTCCATTATCGCCGTTATCTCAGCCCGGACACGAGGGCGAGGCGGCCCTACCTCATCCGTACCTTGCCTGAAGCGGAAACACTGGCGCGTCTGGAGCTTGACCGACTGCCGGAGCTGGTATCACAGTACGATCTGACGGCACCGGTCGGAGAGGATATGCATGTCTCTGTACGGGAACACTATGCCGCCGCGCCGTTTCATTACAGGAAGGACCTCGAGCTGGTGGAACAGATCATCCGAGAGCTGTACCCGGCCTATGTGCCGACGATGGAACGGTATCTAAGCGGATCGGTGTGCTATTTCGGCAATATTTTTGTCATGGCCCGGCCGGTGTTCGAGGATTACTGCCAGTGGTTGTTTACCATTTTGGCGGAGTTTGACCGCCGCGCCGACGTCACAGGCTACGGTACGCAGGCGCTGCGGGTGGACGGCTATCTGGCTGAGCGTATGTTCGGTGTGTATTATGCCCACCGGAAGGACGAGCTGCGGACACTGGAGCTGCCCCGGGTGCATTTCGACGGCTTCGGAGGTACGGCGGCGGAACGGTGGAAAACCCGTCTGCTGTATCATCTGCTGCCGCCGGGCAGCGTTCTGCGGGCGCGGGTGAAGGGACTGTGCAGCTATGGACTGTAAGGAGAAGCTGCGGGCGCTGCAGCTGTGCGAATTGGATATCCTACGCGTCTTTACGGATGTCTGCGACCGATTGGGTCTGCGCTATTATCTGGTAGGCGGCACACTGCTGGGAGCCATCCGTCACGGCGGCTTTATACCGTGGGATGACGACATTGATGTGGCCATGCCGCGGGAGGACTATGACCGCTTTGCCCGGATCGCGCAGGCGGAGCTGGGGGCGGACTATTTCTACCAGAGTCCGGATACCGACCCACACTACTTCCTGACCTATGCCAAGATCCGGAAAAAGGATACTTATTTTTACGAGGAGCGTTTTTGTGACGCCCGGTTCGCACAGGGTGTATTTATCGATATTTTCCCACTGGATCCCTGCCCGCCCAAGGGGCCGGTGTGTCACCTGCTGTTCAATATGCTGGCGGTGATGAACTACCGCGGTCAGGTGGACAGCGGTGAGGCGTACAGACCCTACACGGAGCTGGCGGGGAAGATAGGGTACGCATTTCTGCGTTTATATACCCCGGAGGGGCTGGTGCGGGCGCGGCGGCGTCTGCTGCGCCTGAGCAAGCGGCTGAGCGATGGCAGGACGCTGGCATCCTATGCCGGGGCGTATGGATATCGAAGGGAAATATTTCCGGAGGGCTGGTTCGGGATGCCGCGTATGCTGCGGTTTGAGGGACAGGCTATGGCCGCGCCGCAGGAAAGTGAGCAGATGCTGACCCAGCTTTACGGGGACTATATGCAGCTCCCGCCGCTGCCGCAGCGGTGCTGCCACGCGGATCTGGAAAAGACGATCGTTGGGTGACGAAGGAGCATGGGAGAGATGAGCACACGGAAGGGGACACTGGCGTGAAGAAGGGGAGCATCAAGCGAGCGCTGATCGAGGGAAATTTCATCGAAAAGACCCTTCAGAAGATCAAACCTGTTTGGGGAAAAGTGGACAAGTGTATTGGATTCGTCTGCAAGCGGATCGTCTGCTTGACGACAAGGATCGAACCGGATGAAGTGGTATTCATGACATACGGTAATACGTATTTTTGCAACCCCAAATATATCGCGGAGGAGATCGTGCGGCAGCAGCTGCCGTGGAAATTGGTTTGGATCGGGCCGCCGTGCAAAGGAAAAGTAAAGAGGGCAGATATTCCCGAAGAGATCGCGGTGTATAAAAATGGGAGTATGGAAGCGATCAAGGCGATCGCATCTGCCAGAATATGGGTGGACAATGCCATCAATTTCTATTGGGACAGAAGCATCCGAAAGAAAAAAGGCCAGGCGTACTTTGAAACCTGGCACGGTTCCATGGGCATCAAGCGCGTGGGAAAGGACGATGTAAAAAACCGCCGCTGGGCACGGACGGCGAGGCGTTCCGGCAAGGTGACGGATTACTGTATCTCCAACAGCCAATTTGAAAATATGGTATTTCGCACCACACATTGGCCGGACACGGAGATATTGATGTATGGACACGCCCGCAATGACTGCTTATTCTGCCCGGAGGAGATCGCCGCTCTGCGGCGTTCCGTGGCGGAGCAATATGGGTATTCCCCGGAGGAGAAGATATTTCTCTATGCGCCGACGTTTCGGGATAACGGGTATGAGGAGTATCAGAATGTGGATTTCTCTGCGCTCCATCAGGCGCTGCAGGAGAAATTCGGCGGCCGCTGGCGGATATTCCTGCGTATGCACTTCCATGATCGGAAAAAGCAGGTGACGCTGGCGGAGGAGCCGTATCTGACAGACGCAACAAGCTATCCGGATATGCAGGAGCTGATGATGATCGCGGATGCGGGAATGACCGACTATTCAAGCTGGGCCTATGATTTTGTGCTGACCCGCCGCCCCATGTTTATTTTTGCAACGGACCTGGATCAGTACAACACGGAACGCGGGCTCTATTATCCGCTGGAGAGCACCCCGTTCCCCGTATCGCAGAGCAGTGATGAGCTGCTGGAGCATGTGCGGGCATTTAACGATGATGTGTATCAGAAAAAAATCGATGCGTTCCTGCAGGATAAGGGCTGCGTGGAGGATGGTCATGCGGCAGAGCGTATCGTGGCGAAGATGAAGGAGATCATCGGGGGGAACAATACATGAACTATGCAGTGATTTTCGCCGGCGGAACAGGCCAGCGAATGAACACCAAAACGAAGCCCAAGCAGTTTTTGGAGTTGAACGGAAAGCCCATTATTATTCATACCCTTGATAAATTTGAGGAAAACCCGCTCATTGACGCCATCGTGGTGGTGTGCGTGGAGGCGTGGCTTCCCTATATGAGGGAGCTGCTTCAAAAGTTTTTCATCAAGAAGGTAAAATGGGTGGTGCCCGGCGGCGATACGGGGCAGCACTCCATTCGTAACGGCCTGTATACCCTCTGGAACGATCCCACCGTGGAAAAGGACGGGCTGGTGCTGATCCATGACGGCGTGCGCCCGCTGATCAACGGGGAGACGATCTCTCGCTGCATTGCGTGTGCACAGGAAAACGGGAATGCGATCACGGTGACGGCTGCTACCGAGACGGTCATCAATGTGACGCCGGATGATAAGGTCGCCGCAATTTTGGATAGAAGCGCCTGCAAATTAGCCAGAGCACCCCAGACCTTCCGCCTGCGGGATATTGTGGGGGCGCATCAAAAGGCGGAGACGGAGCATCTGGAGAACATGATCGATTCCGCCATGCTTATGTCCCATTACGGCTTCACGCTGCACACGGTGGACGGCCCTGCGGAGAATATCAAGATCACGACGCCGCCGGATTACTACATTTTCCGCGCGATCTATGAGGCACAGGAGAATTCGCAGATCTGGGGGTTATGATATGTGGACGGAGAATGCTGTGTTCCGGGAGGATCTGGAAAAGCTGGCGGATCTGCGCTGCATCCCGTGGGATGCGCTGACCGATAAACGGGTATTCGTCACAGGCGGCACAGGGTTGATCGGTTACACGCTGGTCAGCGCCCTTTGCTGCTACGCGAAAACGCGGAACGTCTCGATCCCGGTACTGGTGCTGGCGCGGGATGTGAAAAAGGCGCAGGAGAAATATGCCGGGCAGATAGCCGATGGCGCTGCGCTGACGTTTGTACAGGGTACAGTGGAAGCTCTGCCAGAGATCGAGGGGGATGTTGACTACATCATTCACTGCGCCGCCCCTACCGGCAGTGCATTTTTTGCCGAAAGACCGGTGGAGACGATCACGGCCGTTGTGCAGGGTACAAAAAACGTGCTGGAGCTGGCGCGTGAGAAGCAGGTGCTTGGGGTGTCCTATCTCTCCAGCATGGAGGTATACGGCGAGGTCACGGGCGAGACGGCGCGCGGCGAACGCGATCTGGGATATGTAGAGCTGTATGCTGCGCGAAGCAGCTATCCGGCCGGGAAGCGCCTGGCAGAGAATCTCTGCTGCGCATATGGCAGCGAGTACGGCGTCCCGGTAACGACGGTACGGCTGGCGCAGACCTTTGGCCCCGGTGTGGAGTGGGAGGATGGACGTGTTTTTGCCTATGCGGCGCGCTGTGCGCTGCTGGGCGAGGATATTCGCCTGAAAACCAGCGGCGCTAAGAAAAATATGTATCTCTACACCGCGGATGCGGTGTCCGCAATTTTGCTGACGCTGGTACGAGGAGAGCGGAATACGGCGTATAACGCGGGGAATCCGGACACATACTGCTCCGTCAAGGAAATGGTGAGCGTCGCGGCGCGGGAATTGGGCAATGGTACTGTTTCGGTGCTGACAAATACGGATCGGGAGGGCGCTGCGTTTTATCGGCCGGAGGGCTGCCTGAAGCTGGATGTACAGCGGCTGGAGGCGCTTGGATGGCGGCCGGAGACGGCGCTTTCAGAGATGTTCCGCCGTATGCAGGCGGGTTTTCAAAGAAAGACTGGAGGGAGAGAAGCGACATGAGAAACCGCGCCATGGACGCATACAAATTCATCTTCTGCTGCGTCATTGCGGTGTATCATTTTTTTGAAAAAAGTGATGCGCATATGCTGGGCGGCGCCGGCGGTGTGGAATTTTTTGTGATGGCGGCGGGCTTGTTCTTCTTTCAAAAGCTGGAGCGGGAAATGGATGCACCGGACGGCGGTATGGACAGCGTTGCCTATATCAAAAAACGCTTTCTGCGCTTCTTCCCCTACACCACGGCGGGGCTGCTGCTGGCGTTTTTGGTGAAAAGAGTATGGATCTATACCAGCGATGGCGGCATACTCTCCCTTGGCAAGCTATACGAGTGGTTTTCCCGGGATATCTGGGATTATCTGCTGGTGTCGATGAACGGATTAAGCGCGGAGAAGGTGATGCTGAATGTCCCGCTCTGGACTATCAGCGCCATGCTGATCTGCGAGCTGCTGATCTGGGGGCTGTACCGCTGGAATAAGCAGCTGTTTCGCACGGTGCTTGCACCGGCTGCGATCCTGTTCGTGCTGGGATACTGGAGAAATTCCGAAACGGTGACGCATTTCGATTGGCTCGGCTGGACGACATTCGGCGTTTTGCGGGTGCTTTGCTGTTATTGCCTCGCGTTGTTCATTTACGAGGCGGCGAAGCGCCTGGCGGCGGTGGGAGAGCGGCTGACGACGCTGGCGCGAGGTCTGCTGACGGTCTGTGAATTCGGCTGCCTCGCTCTGGCAATTATCAATATGGATCGTTTTGACAGCCGCTATTTCCGATATATCAATATGCTGTTGTTCTGCGTGGCGCTGATGATCTGCTTCAGCGGGCAGAGCTCCAGCGGCAGGGTATTCCGATGCGAGAAGGCGTTTACCTATCTGGGCGCCTTGAGCCTGTCGGTCTATATGGTCCACTATCCGATAGTGACCGTGTTCCGCCGGCTCTACCCGGAGCAGGTCATGATGGAACGGCACCTCCTCCTGTATCTCACCGTGGTGATGGTGTGCAGCGTGCTCTTTGATCTTCTGCTCAGGCTTATCATTGCCGGGGCTGCTCGACTGTGGACAAACTTGAAAACAAAAATGGTTGTGACTGAATGAAAACAATGCACAAGCTGCGCAGCTATCAGTTCCTCTTTGAGGAACTGGTAAAGCGCGACTTCAAAAAGAAATATAAACGCACGGTACTGGGCGTGGCATGGAGCGTGCTGTCGCCGCTGTTGATGCTGCTGGTGATGAAGCTGGTCTTTACCCATTTCTTCGGAAAATCCATTCCGCACTACACCATCTATCTGTTCTGCGGAAACTTGATTTTCAGCTATTTCGGCGAGGCCACGAAGGAGGGCATGAACTCCCTGATGGGAAACGCCAAGATCTTCACCAAGGCCAATGTGCCCAAGTATCTGTTCCTGCTCTCCAAGAACGTGCAGACGTTCCTGAACTTCCTCATCACACTGGTCGTGTTCTTCATTTTTTGCGCATTCGACCATATCGTGTTCACGTGGAGGTTCCTGCTGCTGCTGTACCCCGCCTGCCTGCTGCTGCTGTTCAACATCGGCGTGGGGCTGGTGCTGTCGGCGCTGTTTGTGTTCTTTCGGGACATCCAGTATCTCTGGTCGGTGTTCACACGGCTGCTGATGTATATGTCGGCCATCTTCTACTCCATTGAGACGTATCCGGAGCACGTACAAAACCTGTTTTTACTGAATCCGATCTATCTGTTTATCCGCTATTTCCGGAAGATCGTTATTGAGGCGACGGTCCCCTCTGCGTGGTTCCATCTGCTGATGCTGGCAAATGTGGCTGTTGTGGCGGGACTGGGCTGCTGGATGTACAAGAAGTACAATACTCGGTTTTTGTACTACGTGTAAGGGAGGCGTTATATGAGTATTCTGGAAGTGAAGGACGTCTCCATCCGCTACATGACCGGCGATTTCAAGGACATTGGATTGAAGGAATACGTCATGCGGCGTATCAAGGGCAACTATAAGGTGCGGGAGTTCTGGGCTGACCGCCATGTAACGTTTACGCTGGAGCACGGCGATATGCTGGGCATCATCGGCACCAACGGCGCGGGAAAGTCTACGCTGCTGAAGGCTGTTTCCGGCATTATGGAGCCCACAGAGGGTACCATCCATCGACAGGGAACGATCGCCGCGTTGCTGGAGCTGGCCAGCGGCTTTGACGGCGATCTGACCGTTAAGGAGAACGCCTATCTGCGGGGCGCTATGCTGGGCTATACCCGGAAATTTATGAATGAGACGTATGATCAGATCATCGATTTCGCGGATCTGCGGGAGTTTGAGGAGCGCCCCTTCAAGCAGTTGTCCTCCGGTATGAAGAGTCGCCTGGCATTTTCTATCGCCAGTCTGGTGGAGCCGGATATCCTGATCCTGGACGAGGTTTTGAGTGTCGGCGACGGCGCCTTCCGGAAAAAAAGTGAGAAAAAGATGCGAGAGATCATCGAAGGCGGCGCGACCACTATTTTGGTATCCCACTCGTTGCCGCAGGTGCGCGCCCTGTGCAGCAAGATCCTGTGGCTCCACAAGGGGGAGCAGATCGCCTTTGGCGATGACGTGCAGGGCATCTGTGACCGGTACCAGCGGTTTTTGGATGGGAAGGAGAAGCTGTGAGCAGGGAGTACGACTACCTGATCGTAGGCGCGGGTCTGTTCGGAGCGGTATTCGCCCGGGAAATGACCGATGCGGGCAGACGCTGTCTCGTTGTGGATAGACGCGGCCATGTGGCAGGCAATGCCTACACCGAGACGGTGGAGGGGATCGCCATTCACCGCTATGGCGCCCATATTTTCCACACCAATGATGATGCGGTGTGGGCGTACGTCAACCGTTTCGGCCGCTTCAACCGGTTTACCAACAGCCCGATCGCCAATTACAGGGGTGAGCTGTACAACCTGCCGTTCAACATGAACACGTTCCATCAGATGTGGGGCGTCACCACACCGGCGCAGGCGCGTGAGGAGATCCTCCGCCAACAGCAGGCTGTCGGAGACGGAGAACCCCAAAATCTGGAGGAGCAGGCCATCCGGTTAGTGGGGCGGGATATTTACGAAAAGCTGGTGAAGGGGTACACCCAGAAGCAATGGGGCCGTCCCTGCACGGAGCTGCCCGCCTTTATCATCCGGCGGCTGCCGGTACGCTTCACCTATGACAATAACTATTTCAACGCCCGGTATCAGGGTATCCCCGAGGACGGCTACACGGCTGTGGTGGAGCGGATGCTGGAGGGGATCGAGGTACGGCTGGACACGGATTTCCTTCGGCAGCGGCGGGAGCTGTCGGCGCTGGCGGAAACTGTGGTCTATACCGGCCCCATTGACGCGTACTTTGACTATCGGCTGGGCGCGCTGGAGTATCGCAGCCTCCGGTTTGAGACGGAGGTACTGGACACCGACAATTATCAGGGCAACGCCGTGGTGAACTACACCGATGCGGAGACGCCCTATACCCGTGTGATCGAGCATAAGCACTTTACCTATGGAACGCAGCCCAAGACGGTCATTACCCGGGAGTACAGCGCCGCGTGGCAGCCCGGAGACGAGCCGTACTACCCCGTCAACGACCAGCGGAACACCGCGCTGTACCGGCGCTATGCGGCGCTGGCGGAGAAGGAGCCCCATACCCTGTTTGGCGGACGGCTGGGCGCCTATCGCTACTACGATATGGATCAGGTCATCGCCGCTGCGCTGACACTGGCCGCGCAGGAGCGGGGCTAAAACGTAAAAAAGCAGCCATTTCCAAGAGGAAATGGCTGCTTTTGCCGCATTATCGCTCCGGCGTCGGCTCGCCCTCCGCCGCCAGCACGTCCTCCGTGTCGGCGCCGCACAGACGGATGAGCTTTTCCGCCAGAATTTTGGAGAAGCCTGCGATCAGCGCACTCTCAATGACCAGCAGTTCCACGGCGTTGTCACTGTTCTGTCCCGGCGTGTGGATACCCTCCGCGCCGGACTGCACCTGTTGGTTGAAGAACAGCGCCAGCCGCCGGAACTTCTCCGAGTAGTTCTCGTAGACCGCCCGCACCTCCTCCTCGCTGCTGTCCGGCGGGATGACCTTCTGCACGTCGCTGATGCTCAGGCTCTGCTTCATGGTCAGGATCATGATGAGGTAGGCGATGTGTACCCGGTGGTACTTGCGCTTTACCGGTGCGGGCATGATCTTCAGGCGCACATAGTTGTTGATGGTGGAGGAGGTCACAAAATGCTCCTTCGTCCCAACGGGGGAGGGGATGAAGCTGAGATACTGCTCCAGCAGCACGATGACCTGATCCATATATAGGCCGAAATTCGGAATGGAATCCCATTCCGGCAGGTGGTAGTCGGTGATGAACTTGTCCCAGCGCCGCAGCTTGTGGGCCACTAAGTCCTTGTCGTATTGCATTTCATTGCCTCCTTGCTTGTAGACATAATATACTATATCACAAGGCGTTTTTTTTGACAAGAAAAACATGACGCGATATCTTGACGCGTTACACCTAATATGTTATATTATGTAAAAACGCCAAGGAGGGTGTACGATGGAACGGGCGTATGTATACGGAGATTCTCTGCTGAAGGCCACCATGCCGGATGAGACAATGCGGTATCACTTCCATCTGGCGGAGATCATGGCCCAGTATCCCACGGAGCGGCTGGAGGTGGTGAACCGCGCCAAGATGGGCTCGACGATCAGCAAGGGCCTGTCGCTGGTGGAGCACGATGTGCAGCGGGGGATGGACGCACGCTGGGCGCTGGTGGCCTACGGCGGCAATGACAGCGACTTTGACTGGGCAGGCGTCGCCGCCGATCCGGAGGGGACGCATAAGCCCCGCACGGAGCTGCCTGATTTTCGCGCCAAGCTGAAGCAGACGGTGACGGAGCTGCTGCGAGCCGGGGTGCAGCCGGTGCTGATGACGCTGCCGCCTATTGACGGGAAGCGTTATTTGGATTATATTTGCAGAGACGGGCTCAGCCGGGAGCGTATTTTACAGTGGCTGGGCGACGAGGGCCGTATTTACCGGCATCAGGAGCTGTACTCAGACACGGTGGCCGCCTTTGCCCTGAGTGAGGGGCTGCCGCTGATCGACGTGCGCCGTCGATTCCTGCCGCTGCGGGAGCTGCCGCAGATGATCGCGGCGGACGGCATCCACCTGACCATGCTGGGATACAGGCAGCTATTCGATACATTGGCGCAGTGGGTCACGCCTCAGCTGTAAGGGCGGCCCGCGCCAGCGGGAGCAAAAGGAGACACTTATGGTACATATCATCACAGACAACGCGGCAAACCTGCCCAAGGCACTGCGGGAGCAGTACGGTATTGAGGAGCTTTGCCTGACCTATACGGTGGACGGCGTGCCGGCGGACACCTCGGAGGAGTTCGATGGCCGCGAGTTTTACGAGGCCCTGCGGCGTGGCGCGTCGGTGCAGACCTCCATGGTCACGCCCGACGCCGCCCAGAAGGGCATGGAGCCGTATCTCATCAACGGTGAGGATGTGCTGTATGTGGGGCTGTCCAGCGGCGTCAGCGGCACCTGCTGGGGCGTAGGGCTGGTGGCCCGTGAGCTGGCGGAGCAGTATCCGGAGCGGAAGATCCGGGTGCTGGATACCCGCGGCGCCTCCTTGGGTGAGGGAATGATCGTGCTGGCGGCCGCCAAGCTGGCGGCGGAGGGCCGCGTGATCGAGGAGATCGTGGTGCGCTGCGAGGAACTGTGCGGCAAGATGCGCCAGCACTTTATGGTGGACGACCTCAAGTTCCTGCGTAAGGGCGGGCGTATCTCGGGCAGCGCGGCGCTGGCCGGTACGCTGCTGCAGATCAAGCCCATCCTGCAGGGCGACGAGGAGGGCAAGATCGTCCAGCTCGCCAAGGTGCGGGGCCGGAAGGCCGGTATGGAGGAGCTGGTGGCGCTCTATGACCGGATGGTGGAGGACAGGAGCGCACCGGTGGGCATCTCCCACGCAAGCTCTCCGGCAGATGCGCTGCACATTGCCACGCGGCTGCGGCAGGTGGGATGTACCGGCGAGATTTTGACGGTGTGCCACGAGCCGGTCACCGGCGCCCATGTGGGGCCGGGAATGCTGGCGGTATATTTCTACAGCGAGACATGGCGGTGACGGTTTCCGCGTAAATACGAGTATAAAAAGTGACCGGGAGGCTTCCCGGTCACTTTTTTATGCGTTGCAGCGCGGAGAATTACTTGCTCAGCGTCTCCACCCACGCGGAGTATTTGGCGAGGTTGGCATCCCGCTCCGCCGCGTCCTTGCCGAGGGTCAGGATGTAGACCTTGATCTTGGGCTCCGTGCCGGAGGGACGGACCAGAATGGTGGTGCCGTCCGTCAGCTCGTAGCGCAGGACGTTGCTGCCGTGCAGCTCCATGGGGGTGACGGCGCCGGTGGCGCAGTCCTCGGCGGTGCCGTCGGCGTAGTCCTTGCGGACGGCGACGGTGACACCGGCGATCTCGGCGGGCGGCGTCTGGCGCAGACGCTTCATCAGCGCCGCCATCTTCTCCAGACCGTCCACACCGGGCATCACAAGGTTGTGGGTCTTTTCACCGTACCAGCCGTACTTGGTATACAGCGTCAGCAGCGCGTCGTAGAGGGTCATGCCCTGGGCGGCGTACCAGCCCGCCATCTCCGTGATGAGCAGGGAGGCGGTGACAGCGTCCTTGTCGCGGACATAGTCGCCCAGCATATAGCCGTAGCTCTCCTCATAGGACATGATGACCTCACCCAGACCGGCGGACTCCAGCTCGCCCTTCTTTTCCGCCATGAACTTGAAGCCGGTGAAGGTGTCATAGCAGGTGACGCCGTTGGATTCCGCTACCTTGCGGGCCATGTTGGTGGTGACGATGGACTTGAGGAACACCGGCTTCTCCGGCATCTTGCCGGCACGGCGCAGGGCGCCGATGAGGTAATCCAGCAGCAGTACGCCGGTCTGGTTGCCGGTGACGGCGATGAATTTACCGGCGTGGTCGCGCACCATGATGCCCACGCGGTCACTGTCGGGGTCGGTACCCAGAATAAAGTCGGCGCCGACCTTGTCCGCCAGCTCAATAGCCAGATAGAAGCCCTCGGGATTTTCCGGGTTGGGGGAGTCCACGGTGGGGAAGTTGCCGTCCAGCACCATCTGCTGCTCCACGCAGTACAGGTGCTTGACGCCCAGACCCCGCAGCGCCTCTGGCACCAGCTTCCAGCCGCAGCCGTGGAACGGAGTGTAGACCACCTTGAAGGTGTCGGCCACCTTCGCCATGGATTCCCGGTCGTTGACCATGGCCATGACATTCTCCATGAAGGCGCGGTCCGTTTCCTCACCCATGATCTCGATGAGGCCGGCCTTCACCGCCTCGTCAAAGTCCATGCGCTTGATGCCGGTGAAGATGTCGATCTTCTCCAGCTGGGCGGCAATGGCGTCGGCGTGCTGGGGCGGCAGCTGGGCACCGTCAGACCAGTAGACCTTGTAGCCGTTATACTCCTTAGGGTTGTGGCTGGCGGTGACATTGATGCCCGCCTGGCAGCCGTAGTAGCGGACGGCAAAGCTCAGCTCCGGCGTGGGGCGCAGGGACTCGAAAATGCGGACGTGGATGCCGTTGGCGGCGCAGACCTCCGCGGCGGCGTGGGAGAAGAGCATATTGTTGTTGCGGCAGTCCATGCAGATGGCCACGCCCTTCTTCTTGGCGTCCTCGCCTTCAGCGGCGATGACATTGGCAAAGCCCTGAGTGGCCCAGCGGATGACGTGGATGTTCATCTGGTGCAGACCGACCTTCATGGTGCCGCGCAGACCGGCGGTGCCGAACTCCAGCGGGCCGTAGAAGCGGTTCTCGATCTCCTTTTCGTCGCCGGCGATGCTCTCCAGCTCCGCGTGCTCGGCGGGGGAGAGGACGTCGCTGTGGAGCCAGCGCTCGTATTCCTGTTTGTAGCTCATATAGGTACTCCTTTCAGGATGGTATGTACTTATTCCTCATCTTCCACAGGCTGGGCGGTCAGCAGTTCCTGCGCCTCCTCCAGACGGGAGGCGGGGACGTACAGGCTGACGCCGAAGCCGGAAAAGCCGCTGATGACCTTGCCGGCGCCGCCCTCGCGGTCGTAGTACTTGAAGCAGGGGACACCGTAGGCCGACAGCAGGGAGATGACCGTGTCGGCATCGGCGGCAGAGTCAAAGGTCTGCTTCAGCAGGACAGCCTTTTCATCCTGTCCCGCCGCGTCCTTGGGCCATGCGGGGACATCCGGTTTGCCGGTAAAGCTCCAGTTTTCCATGGGAATGACCTCCTATTTGTGATATTTGGCGCCGCCGGCGATCTGGTATGCTCGGTAGATCTGCTCCAGCAGCATGATACGCGCCATGTGGTGGGGAAATGTCATCGGGGACATGGACAGACGCCAGTCGGCCTGCCGCTTCAGTTCCTCATCCAGACCGACGCTGCCGCCGATGAGGAAGGTGATCTGGGTCTTGCCCTGTACGCCGAAGTCCGTGAGGCGGCGGCTCAGCTCCTCGCTGGAGCAGGGCTTACCCTCAACGCACATCGCCACCAGCGCGCCGCCCTTGGGCAGCTTTTCCCGGATGGCGGCGGCCTCCGTTTGCAGGGCGCGGCGGATCTCAGCGGGGGAGGGCTCGTCGGGCAGGCGGCTCTCCGGCAGCTCCACGATCTCCAGACGGCACAGACGCTGGAGACGCTTGACATACTCGGCGGCGGCGTCGATATAGAATTTCTCCTTCAGCTTGCCGACGCAGAGGATCGTTACCTTCTGCACGCGATCACCTCCGGCGCATAGCAGACGCTCAGCTCATCCCGCGGCGCGACCTCCACGGAGACATCCAAATCGGACAGCGCCGTCTCCATGACTTGCAGGGCGCGGGCGGGGGTGTTATTCTCCCGGCTCAGGTGAGCCAGCACAAAGTAGCGGGTGCCGCACTCCGCCATGCGGCGGGCAAAGGCGGCGGCATCCTCATTGGACAGGTGACCCCGCCGGCCGAGGATGCGCTGCTTCAGGGAGTAGGGATAGGGGCCGGATTGGAGCCAATCTACATCGTGGTTGCTCTCCAGCACCAGAAGATCCACGCCGGTGAGGGCGGCGGCAGCCGGCTCCGGCACAAAGCCGGTGTCGGTGAGGATGCCAACGGCCTCGCCGCCGCAGTCGATGCGGTAGTCCACGCTCTCTCCAGCGTCGTGGCTGGTGGCGAATACGGTGATCGCCGCGGGGCCGATGGAAAAGACGCTGCCGGGGGCGACGGGGTGCAGACAGCCGTCCAGCCCGGGCAGGCGGCTGCGGAGATAGAAGGCGGTGCCGCCGCTGGCGTACAGCGGGATGGCGTGATGCTTGAGAAGCGTGGCAAGTCCCGTCGTGTGGTCGGTATGCTCGTGGGTGATGAGGATGGCGGACAGGTCATCCGGCGTCAGGCTCAGTTGGGCAAGGGACTGCTTGATGCGGCGGGCGGAGATGCCGGCATCCACCAGCAGGTGGACGCCGCCGGCGGAGAGCAGAAGGCTGTTTCCGCCGGAGCCGCTGGCCAGTGTATACAGTGAGATCAAAACGTATGTACCTTTCCGAAAACAGCAGCGTCCGTTGCAGCAGGCCACAAAGGCTGCGGCCTATTGCAGCGGACGCTGATCAGCGTATGTCAGCTTATATGGGACTCGACCTCGCCCTCATCGGGGACGTCGATCATGGAGATATCCGCGCCCACGGCACGGAGCTTGCCCACCAGATCCTCGTAACCGCGCTCGATATACTGCACGCAGCTCAGCTCCGTGGTGCCCTTGGCGGCCAGTCCGGCGATGACCAGCGCCGCGCCGGCCCGCAGGTCACAGGCCTGGATGGGAGCGCCGACCAGCTGGTCGACACCCTCGATCACGGCGACCTTGCCGTCCACCTGAATGTGGGCGCCCAGACGCTTCAGCTCGTCCACATACTTGAAGCGGTTGGCACCGTAGACACCCTCAGTCACAAGGCTGGTGCCCTGTGCCAGAGACAGCACGGCGGCGATCTGGGGCTGCATATCCGTGGGGAAGCCGGGGTAGGGAAGGGTCTTGACATTGGTCTTTTGCAGCGGCTCGCTGCGGCGCACCAGCAGGGTGTCGTCGTTCTCCTCCACCGCCACACCCATCTCCATCAGCTTGGCACTGATACAGTCCATGTGCTTGGGGATGATGTTTTTCAGCAGGAGCTGACCGCCGGTGGCAGCCACTGCCGCCATGTAGGTGCCGGCCTCGATCTGGTCGGGAATGATGCAGTAGGTACCGCCGCTGAGACGCTCCACGCCGCGGATCTTGATGGAGTCGGTGCCGGCGCCCTTGATGTCCGCGCCCATGGAGTTCAGGAAGTTGGCCAGATCCACGATATGCGGCTCCTTGGCAGCATTTTCGATGGTGGTGACGCCGTCAGCCAGCGCAGCGGCCATCATGATGTTCATGGTGGCGCCCACGGAGACAACGTCCAGATATACCGGCGCGCCGGTGAGACGGCCGTTTTTGGCGGCGGTGTGGATGAAGCCGCCCTCCACGGTGACGTCGGCTCCCATGGTGGTGAAGCCCTTGACGTGCTGATCGATGGGGCGGACGCCGAAGTTGCAGCCGCCGGGCATGGCCACGGTTGCCTGTCCGAAGCGGCCCAGCAGGGCACCCAGCAGGTAGTAGCTGGCGCGGATACGGCGGGCCAGGTCGTAGGACGGGCGGGTGCTGTGGATGGCGTGGCAGTCGATCTCCACCGCGTGGCGGTTCAGCACGCGGATACGGGCGCCCAACTCCTCCAGAATGGAGAAGAACAGGGTCACGTCGCTGATCTGGGGGATGTTCTCGATGCGGCAGACACCGTCCACCAGCAGGGCGGCGGGAATGATGGCGACGGCGGCATTTTTTGCACCGCTGATGGTCACTTCGCCAAACAGCGGATGGCCGCCATGGATAATGTATTTGTTCAAAGTAAGTCCCTCTTTTCAGGTGGTCAATAGGCTCTGATACCAGTGTGTCCAGAGCGCAGGAACTTCATACCGCGGCACGCGGCAGAAGATGATCTATATGCAGACATGGGTAGTATACCATATTTTTTGCCAAAAGCAATAAATGAGTGAAAATTTCTTGGGAAATCACAAAAAAACGCGGGATATTACAGGAGAGCATGAGAAAGTTTACATAATTTCAAGAGGCGAAAAAGCACCGTGCGGGTTATTTCCGGTTCCCGCACCGAAAAGTGCAACCGAATGGGCGATCAGGGGGGAGAGGTGACATTGATCGAGGGAGGGAAAGGTATATGATCCAATTCAAGAACTGGCAGCTCGAATGGGACGGCGCACCGATGGCGATGCAGTTTGACAATGACAGTGTGCGGCTGGAGATCGTGGGGGAACTGCCGCCGGGGTACGATTGGGAGCTGCTGATGCGGGAGCCGGAGGGCGCTGTGGATATCCTGCCGCTGAAGGAGCAGTCCAACGGCGCGGGCGTGCTGCTGAAGCGGGAGAATCTGCCGAAGTGGGGGACTTACACCTTGCAGCTCAGGGGGACGCTGCAGACTGACAGCACTGTCCAGCGGCACAGCACGGTGGTGGAGGTGCTGGTACCGGAGAGCTTGTCGGGGGACACCATGTGGCCGGAGATCCCAACGGCATTCTACGAGCTGGAGGTGCGGCTCAAGGAGTTGGCGGCGCATCCGCCGAAGCCGGGAAGCAGAGGGTATTGGCTGCTGTGGGATGCGGAGAAGGGCGCATATTACGACAGCACGCTGCCGGTAGGCACCGGTGGCCCAAAGGGGGACGCCTTTACCTACAACGACTTTACGGCGGCACAGCTTGCCGCGCTGAAGGGCCCCAAGGGGGACAAGGGTGACCCCGGCGCGCGAGGTGAAAAGGGCGAGCAGGGCGTACAGGGCGTGCAGGGTAAGCAGGGCATCCAAGGCCCGGAAGGCCCGCAGGGCCCCGCCGGCCCTAAGGGTGACAAGGGCGACCCCGGCGCGGCAGGGCCCAAGGGGGATACCGGCGCGACCGGCGCGGCAGGCGCTAAGGGAGACAAGGGTGACAAGGGCGATAAGGGCGACCCCGGCATAACGGTATCTGTCAATGGAAAGGCGCCGGATGCCACAGGCAACGTGACGCTCATCGCCAAGGATGTGGGCGCGGCGACGTCGAGCCACAACCACGACACCCGCTATTACACGGAGAGCGAGATGGACACGAAGCTGTCCGGTAAGTCGGACACCGGCCACGACCACATGGGGAAGACGATCAATCCCTCCGGGATCGAGCTTTTCCCCGGCACGACTGCCGGACACGGCGGCTACATCGACTTCCACTACAAGAGCAGCAATGCCGACTATACCAGCCGCATCATTGAAGTGCCTTCCGGCTATGTGACACTGAACGGGATGAGTATCATGACGCGGGCGAACATCGCCGCTGTGTATAACGTGGAGGCGCAGTTCAACAACGGCATCTTCGAGTACAGCAACAGCGTCATCAAGGCCGGAACCATTTGCTTCGCGCAGTTCCGGGGCGGTCTTGTGACCAGCAGCTTCCGGGATACCGCGCTGTCTACCTCATCCAATGCGGGAATGGTGAAGATCGTGGCCAAGAACGGGGAGACGTTTAAGACAAACCTCAACGTCCTCATGATCAATCTGTAAGGAGGCACAGCTATGGAATTGTTTGTGCAGTTGGAAAAGAACGCAGACGGCAGCCGCGCCTTTCAGTGCGGCGGCGATATGCAGGAAGGACAGGCCTACTGGAACACCGATGCGGTGCCGCTGCCGGAGAAATTCCCGTGGGTGGAGATCGAGACAGCGGAGGTCTCCCACGAGGCGGTCATGGACGGCGAAAAGACACTGTTCCCCGCCTTTACGCGGCTGGAGGTGGTGTCCGCCGTGGACGGTGAGGAGATCCCGGTGGAGACGGCCGTTGTGCCGACGCAGCTGGACAGGTTGGAGGCGCAGGTGACGTATACCGCCATGATGACGGACACGCTGATGGAGGGATGAAATCATGAAAGAGAAGATCAAAGCGTGGTACATATTTGGTCTGTGGACGCAGGAGATGGTGCGTAACGCCGTAGCCAAGGCAGTCCTGACGGCGGCAGAGTACACCGAGATCACCGGCGAGGCATACGGCGCGGTGTAAGGAGGTGACCGGATGGAAGCATGGGAGAACATAGGCGTACCCGTCATCGTGGCGCTGCTGACCTCCACCGCCCTGTGGGGCGTGGTGAGCAAGGTGATCCTCAAGCGGATGGAGCTGACGGCGAAACGCTCCAAGGCAGACGAGGCGGAGCGGAAGATGCTGGTGGGGCTTGCCCACGACCGCATCATCCACCTCGGTATGGTGTACATCGAGCGGGGCTGCATCACGCAGGACGAGTACGAGAATTTGCAGGTGTACCTCTACGAGCCGTATGAGGAGATGGGCGGCAACGGCAGCGCACGGCGCGTCATGGAGGAAGTGCGGAAGCTGCCTATACGGTGAGCATAAAATGGAACAGGCGCAGATGCGCCGGAAAGGAATTTGCTATGAAGCTGAACAACAAGGTATATGACATCCTCAAGTGGCTGGTGATGATCGTGCTGCCTGCGCTGAGCGCCCTGTATGTGGGGCTGGGCGGTATTTGGAATTTCCCGCTGGTGGAGCAGGTGGCGGGGACGATCTCCTGCATCACCGTGTTCCTGGGCGCTCTGCTGGGCATCAGCACGGCGCAGTATCACAAGGAGGCGAAGAACGATGGCTAAGCGGGTGTATTTGTCCCCCAGCGACCAGCGGCGGAACACCTACGCGGTGGGCGATACCACGGAGGCCATCCAGTGCGGGCGAATTGCCGAGGCTTGCAAGGCCGCTCTGGAGCGCTCCGGCGTGGAGGTCATGCTGGGGCATTACGACACCATGCAGAACCGTGTGGCCGAATCCAACCGCTTCAAGGCAGACCTGCACGTGCCCATCCACTCCAATGCCTGCAACGGCAAGGCCAGCGGTACGCATCTGTTCTGCTACAGCGGCGACCGGAACAGCGCCGGGTACAAAGCGTGTCAGGCTGTAATGGACGTACTTGGCCCGATTACGCCGGGTGCGCCGGACGTGATCCGCGCCTACCCCGCGCTGTACGAGGTGAAGAACCCTGCTGCCACGACGGTATATATCGAGGTGGACTTCCACGATGTGCCTCACGTTGCACAGTGGATCATCGACAACACCACCCTGATCGGCGAGACCATCGCCAAGGGCCTGTGCGCGGCGCTGGGCGTGACGTTCGTGGAGAACGCCAACGCGCCGGTACCTGTGCCGGTGCCGGTGCAGAAGGACACGATGCTGCCCATGCAGGTGCGGATGCTCAAGCGCGGCATGAAGGGCGCGGACGTGAAGACCCTGCAAGCGGCGCTGATCGCCTACGGGTTCTCCTGCGGCGCTGCCGGTGCGGATGGCGACTTCGGCAGCGGCACGGAGACGGCGCTGAAGAAGTTCCAGACCAAGTACGGCCTTGGCGCTGACGGCATCGCCGGAAACGGGACGTGGGGGAAACTGCTGGGGGTATAAAGTGAAAAAGATATCCCGCACCGAAAAGGTGCGGGATATCTCTTTTGTTTATTTGTTCTTTTCGTACAGCACAGCCAGTCCGTTCAGCAGCAGATCCTCGTTGAGCAGGATCTCATGCTGGCAGATGGGGACGATGCAGCGGGCCAGTCCGCCGGTAGCCACCACGGTGGCCTTTTGCCCCAGCTCGGCTTCCATGCGGTCGATCATGCCGTCCAGCAGCAGGGCGGTGCCCAGAATGCTGCCGCTCTTCATGCAGTCCACCGTGTTGGTACCGATGGCCTTGGGGGGCGCGTCCAGCGAAATGCTGGGCAGCAGCGACGTGTTGGACGCCAGCGCGGACAGCGAGAGCTGCACGCCGGGGATGATAGCGCCGCCGCGGAACGCGCCGTCAGCGTCCACCACCGTTACGGTGGTGGCGGTACCCATGTCGATGATGATCAGGGGCGGCTGGTAGAGATCCAGCGCGCCGACGGCCGCCACCAGCAGGTCGCTGCCCAGTGTGGCGGGATCGTCGATCCGTACCGTCAGGTCGGAGCGGATGGTGTTGTCCGCCACAAGGGGGACGACGCCGGTCAGCATCTTTACCGCCGCGGACAGAGAGCGGGTCACCTGCGGCACGACCGAGGAGATGATCGCACCGTCAATGGCGTCCGGCGCGATATGGGCGAACTCCAGCAGACGGCTCATGGTCACGGCATACTCCGCACCGGTAGTCACACGATTCGTGGCCATGCGGCAGAGATACCGAATAGTCCGGCCCTCCATGCAGCCCATGACGATATGGGTGTTTCCAATGTCCAGCGCAAGGAGCATGGTCGTTACCTCACTTTCCGTTCTGCACGGCGGTCTTGCGGGCAGCCAGCTTACCGCGGCTGAACACCACGGCCTTGGCGATCACAGCGCCGGTGAAGAAGCACACGATGGCCTCCACCAGACCGTTGATGCCCACAAAGGCGATGATGAACAGGAACGGGTTGGCGCTGCCCAGCGCCTCCACAAAGCCCTGAATGAAGTCGGTGCGGTAGAAGAACAGGCACAGAGTGGACATAAACAGCGCGGTGTTGCTCAGTGCGCCGCACAGGCCAGCGGCGCCGAAGGACCACAGGTTGCTCTTGTCCAGCTTGCTCAGACCCTTGAACACCAAACCGCAGATCCAACCGGCCAGAATGCGGGTGGGGACGCAGACAAGGAAGGTGAAGATGGGGTTGATGCCCATCAGCACCACGCCGAAGGCGCTCTTGCCAAAGCACTCCCAGAAGCTGATCAGGCCGAACACACCGCCCAGCAGCGCGCCGGCGGCGGGTCCCATGACAATGGCGCCCACGATGACGGGCACCAGCATAATGGTGATCTCCAGACCGGCGGTCTTGATCATGCCGAGCCCCGTCAGCTCCAGAAGGAGCAGGATGGCGATGAGCACAGACAGCTGCACCATGTCCTGCACGGAAATTTTCGTGCGTTTCGTTTCGTTATTCATATGTTACCTCCTGCTGCCGCCTCCGTCCAGCAGAGTGCGGCGCGCTTATATGATACTATATTTTTCTCCATTTGCAAGAGAAAATTTGTAACAATTTACGGGATCAGGGACATGGCGGGATTTGGCGGGATCGTCAAAAAATTGTCAAATGTGGGGGGCAGACGGCGGAGAAAACGCAAAGAGAGACGGCAGGAGCCGTCTCTCTTTTACAGTCCTCTGTCCTCCTTGATTTTTCGCCTTACATGGGTTACAATCAAGGCGGCGGGGGTAAGGCTCCCCGCTCGCCTTTGTGGTGTGAGTAGCGGCTACTGTGGTAGGTGGGCCGCTACTCTTTTTTATTTGGCCTTCGCCGCTCGGACGATCTGGGCCGCTTCTTCCGGTGTCGCCGCTTTCGCTTCGATCAGCTGGGCCAGCGTTTCCAGAAATGCGTTAAGCTCCGCATTGGTCATGCCCTCGGCCATGTCCTCACTTCCTTCCGTTAGGGACTTGCACCCCTGCCTTACATTTATAATGGGTGTTCGGGGCTGGCGATAATGGGCGGCCGGGCACTCAGAAGGAGCCCTTGATCTCCATAATGGCCACCACGACGCACAGCAGGCCGAAGGCCACGATCAGCGTACCGGCCAGCTTCTTTTTCTGCTTGAGCTGGAACATCATCACGCCCACCAGCGCCATGCTCAGCGCCAGAAGGATCATGCTCAGACCCGGTATGTACAGGATGTTGAGCTTTCGCAGCACCCACAGCAGCATGGACAGCACCAGCAGCACGATGGCGATATTCTTCTTCGTATTCATGGACATATCTCTCTACCTCCCCCGGCGGGTGGGCCGCCTGTTGTCAGTGTATCGTATCCGGTGCGGAAATACAAGGCTTTTCCGTTACTGCTCCCGGAGAATTTTGCCCTTCAGGATGGCGGCCACCGTTTTGGCGTCGGTCAGTGTGCCGTCCATGCACTGGCGCACCGCCTCGTCCAGCGGGACGCGCAGCGGCTCCAGAAACTCGTCCTCATCCGGGTGGGTGGCACCGAAGTGGAGATCCTGCGCCATGTAGAGGTACAGCGTCTCACCGTAGCAGCCCGGCGAGGGGATGAGCGTTCCCAGCTCCGTCCATGTGTCGGCGGTGGCGCCTACTTCCTCTTGCAGTTCCCGCTGGGCGGTGATGAACGGCGGCTCTCCCGGCTCGCGCTTGCCGGCGGGGACCTCCGTCATGACACGCTCGAAGGGATAGCGGTACTGGCGCACCAGCAGTACGCGCTCCTCGCTGTCGATGGCCAGGATCGCCACGCCGCCGGGGTGCTCCACCACCTCGCGGATACCCTCCTTGCCGTTGGGGAGGCGCACGGTGTCCAGCCGCACGCGGATAATACGGCCCTTGAATATCTCGCGGCTGTCGATGGTTTTTTCAGTCAGTTCCATGCGGAACGCTCCTTCCGTCGTTTTTTCGCAGTATAGCACATCCTGCGGCAAAATACCAGCAAAATACCTGACGGCGTCCCTCTTGCGTCCCGGTGCGAAATGTGGTATAATCCCTCCTAAATCCGGAAAGGAGGCCCACCATGGAAAAGTCCGGCATCAAGCTCGCTGCACAGAATCGCAAGGCCCATCATGACTATTTCGTGGAGGACCGCTACGAGGCCGGTATCGAGCTGTTTGGCACAGAGGTCAAATCCATCCGCAACGGCGCGCTGAACCTGAAGGACTCCTTCTGCGTGGCCAAGGACGGGGAGATCTACGCGTACAGCCTGCACATATCGCCCTACGAGCAGGGCAACATCTTCAACCGCGACCCGGATCGCCCCAAGCGTCTTTTACTGCACAAGCGGGAGATCCGGAAGCTCCACGACCTGCAGAAGCAGGACGGCTACGCCCTGATCCCGCTGTCTGTCTACTTCAAAAACTCCCGTGTCAAGGTGGAGGTAGGGCTGTGCAAGGGCAAAAAGACCTACGACAAGCGGGACGCCGTGGCAAAGCGGGACGCCAAGCGGGAAATGGAGCGCGCCATGCGGGAGAAGAACCGCGGCTGACACAACGACAGAAAAGAGGAAACGGTTATGGCAAATAATCCTATCGTCACCATCGAGATGCAGGACGGCGGCATCATCACCTGCGAGCTGTATCCCGACATCGCGCCTCAGAGCGTGTACAACTTTATCTCACTGGCAAACGCCGGATTCTACGACGGCCTGATCTTCCACCGCGTCATCCCCGGCTTTATGATCCAGGGCGGCTGCCCCGACGGAAATGGCATGGGCGGCCCCGGCTATTGCATCAAGGGCGAGTTCGATGCCAATGGCGTCAGCAACGACCTGCGCCATACCAGAGGCGTGCTGAGCATGGCCCGTGCGCAGGCCATGGACTCCGCCGGCAGCCAGTTCTTCATCATGCACAAGGACGCGCCCCATCTGGATGGGCAGTACGCCGCCTTCGGCTGCGTGATGGACGGCATGGATGTGGTGGATCGCATCGTCAACCAGCCCCGGAACATGATGACCAACAAGCCCAAGAAGGACCAGGTCATGGCCAAGGTCACGGTGGATACACACGGCGAGACGTACCCGGAGCCGGAGAAGCTGGCCGATCCGTTCCGGAGATAAAACACATTTCACAGCATTTGCACCGGCGGGGAGCATCCCCTCCCCGCCGTCCCATACGGGGCTGTACCGGTTTCGACGGGGGTGTGGAGGCTGGATAAGCGGGCGGCGGCGCCTGACCGCCATAAAACGGGCAATTTAAAATTAACTGACAACACTAACACTGTTGCCGTCGCTGCTTAAGCAGTGACCGTCTGAACCGGAGAGGCCACCGGCCGGGGAAGGCGTCGTTTAGGTGGCGTCCGTGAGGCGGGTAAGAGTTGCCCCGCCCACGCATCATGACTCTACTGAACCGCAAAGTCTGTCCGGTGTCTTTGCGGGGAGGGAATGTTGAAACCTGACTGCGCCCGGAGAAAGTCCTGTTAAAGCGCTTTCGGACAGGGGTTCGACTCCCCTCAGCTCCACCATATGAAAACACCATTGACATCTGAACCCCCCAAGGTTCGGACATCAATGGTGTTTTTCTTGTTTCCTTTGATTTATAAGGGATTCAGGGCTTCAAGGAGCAATCTCCTTTTCGGACATTCTTGATAAATCGTTGAATTTTAGGCCGTAAAACAGCGAAAACAATCAATCTGAACCCCTTTGTTCAGGACATGGTCTCTGGCTCCCTTTGCTCGCCAAAATAGGTAGATTCCAGTTTCATTGGTGTCTTGTAACCGTTTTTAGCGTGAGGTCTGCGCTCGTTGTAAAACACCATATACGCATCTACTGCCGCTCTGAATTCTGCTTCAGAGCGGTATTTTGTTCGGTACAGTTCTTCTCGTTTCAACGAGGAGAAAAAGGACTCCATTACGGAATTATCATAGGGAACTCCCGCCTTGGAAAATGATTGTATCACGCCAAACTCCCTAAGATACGAGCACATGGCATAAGAGCGATAATTGCTCCCCCGGTCTGTATGGAATAGCAGTTGTCCTGCAGGCTTGCGGGATTCGTATGCTTGCTTGAATGTACTTTTCACAAGTTGTGTGCTGTTACGCTTTCCAACTCGATAGCCTACAATTCGCCTGGCATACAAATCGATAATGGCACAGATGTAGTACTTGATATCCTTACAAAGAAAATATGTAACATCACTGACCCATACTTCATTTGGCCGCGTTACCTCAAATTGCTGGTTTAAATGATTTTTCAAACTGCGTCGCTCTTTGGCATAGACCTTTTTGGCATCCTGTCGAATGCTTAGCAGGCCCATATCCCGCATGAGTTCCCGAACCATTTCCTGACTGACTTTATAACCTTCCTCTTTCATAACTGCGGTAATCTTTCCTGCTCCAAAGATTTGCTTACTTTCATCATAGATTTGTTGAATTCTGATCCGAAGTTCCTCTCTTCTCTTTGCATACCAAGTATTGTCCCGTTTGTTCCGGAAGATATAATTGTAGAATGTTCCGCGGGGAACTTTCAGCGCGTCACAGAGTATATGCACATTGTATTGGCCATGGAGTTCTTCTAACGCTTGGAGTTTTTCATTGAGAGGTGCGTTGGCGGTACAGTTTGCGATTTGTAAAATTTCCACGATTCCTTCCAGACGTTTGACCTTTGCTTCCAGCATCCGAAAATTTTTGCGAGTAAACTCTAACATACCCGGCTCAATCTGTGCGGACTTGATCCAAGCATAGAGAGTACTTCTGGAGATACCAGTGTCAGCGGCAATCGTCGCTACGGATTCTCCACCGACTAAAAAGCGTTCAACGGCTGCGAATTTTTCAGATTCCGAATAGTTTCTGCTTTTCATCCTTATCATTCCCTCCTAATGGTGTAGTTAAAATGTAGATATTTAACTCCATTATAAAGGATTAAATAATGTAGGGTTATTAGGCAGATATTATCCGTCCTACTCTTGCAAATAGCGGCTTTTTTTGCTAATATATAGGAGGAAATACTTAGTAAATTATATGGCTTAGAAAGTCGTATTGTGCTTTGTGTTAAACAGAGCCAGAAGAATTGTGGGGATTACAAGCAGTTGCTGCGGCGCGCTT
>OGXX01000276.1_pt1 | contig 56822 bp, 48 predicted proteins | sample 1576301 | NCBI WGS metagenome assembly OGXX01 (sample SAMEA3541469, study PRJEB24748) | human gut metagenome | biome: human gut; feature: human-associated habitat; material: faeces | place: China | collected 2012
TATATTCCTTGTTGTTTTTATCACGAACAATAAGGCGATAATTATATGTGCCAATGTCTTTCGATGTAGGGAGAAGCTCAATCTGGGTACTACCACTATAAGTTTTGAAATCACTTAAATTGGTATAATTTTTATCACTGCTTTTTTTATATTGAACTTTGTACTTATACGGTGATGGGGCAGTGGTTTCATCACTTATATTAACCTGAAATCTTACATTTGGATACCATTCGTCATTCTGCGTGTAGCTTGTTTCCATAGTTGATATTGAGCCTTTGACATTTCTTGTTTTCAGGCTTATTGTGCTTGTTTTTGTCGCAGTTTTTTTGTTTTTATCCCTGACCTCAACCCTTATTGTATAATCACCGGCAGATAGGGAAGAGGTATTCCAAGTTGTTGAGGTTTTACCAGCTGTATAAGCTGTAATTATATGCTTTGTACCCTTATTGTCATCATAGCTGTATTGATATTCATAAGGTGCTGTTCCGCTCGAAACAGAAGCCTTGAGAGTAACCGAATCACCAACATAACCACTTTTTGAAGCACTAAAAGATGATATATTGACATCAGGATAAGTAGGCTTAGTGACTTTAATAGTCGTAGTTTTTGTAGCTTGCTTAGCTTTTCCGTCCTTTTCCCTAACATAAACCTTAAGCGTACAATTTGCGTTTTCAGGTAAAGTATTATTGTTGGCGGTAGACCAGGTATAATTTGCCTTGTTCTGAAAATCAGTAATCAAGCGTTCTGTACCCGATTTATCGACATATGTGTATTTATACTGATATGTAAATCCACTCACTGTATCTGACAATGTGGTTTTAAGGTTTATGCTTTGTCCTAAAGTTAAATCAGGAGCAGTAAAAGTATCAATAGAGATTTTAGGCTGACCAACTGTTACATAGAATGTTTTTGAAGATTCAGCTCCGGTTGTATCTTTGGCAGCTAATCGAATAATCCATCGGGAATTAGTATCAGACATAATCCTTGAATATCTGCTCGGATACATAATAAAGTTATTTGATGATACCCAGTTAGATGAAGTAAGAGCATACCATGCAGATTCGCTTTCCTTACGATACCAGTAAGCATATTGATTAACTGTACCTGTACCATTAACCTTAATATTCATTACAATCTTACCATCTGCGGCAACATCTGTTGTCGATAAGGTAGAATTACTTATATTAAAATTTGCTGCTGCATTACTTTGCAAAGCACCAATAGATGATAGCACAGTCATAATCATCAGAACAATAGCGATAAGCCGGATAAGCTTTTTGTTAGTTGTCTGTCGATATTTTGATGAAGTTAATAAAGGTGACATACATATCTCCTTTCGTTAGTTAATAATAGAGGAAGCGACACCGCCGCCCCTTCTCAACGGTGTCGGTTGCTCTATTAGCAATCATTCTTTAGAAACTTGACAAAAGTGGTTCTACAGCAAATGTGGCACCTATAGCCACACCTGCAATCGCAATACCTACAAGACCACCATTACGTTCACGAGCATCTTCATTCTGGTGTCCTTGAACAACCTTAATAAGTGCAGGTATAGCACCAATGAACAATATAGCACCTCTGACAACCCACATAACTATTCCTATAAGAGAGTTCATTGTAGTTGTATTTGCACCTGATGGTGTTGCAAAGGCTGTCATTGTTGACATAATCATAATTGTTGCAATGATTGAAGCAACAAATGTTATTTTTTGCATTTTTTTAACTGCACTCTTAATTGACTTATTCTTTTTTGTTACCTTTTTAATGTTACTCATGGTTTTCAAACTCCTTTAAATTTAATATCTTATGTAATGGCTTTTATTCGGACAGTTTATGTTTTGATTAGCAACACCTCCTTGAAAGAAAAATATCTATATAAAAAGCTCCGAGAATTTAACTTCTCGGAGCTTATTAGCGTGAACCTTTGCTTATTGTATTTGTTGCTTGTTGTACTGACTGCATAGCTTGTACAACTTTTTTAGTTGCTACAATCACCTTGCCAGCTCCAGTGGCAGATAAAGCTTTTTCTGCCACTGGATTATACGCTATGGACTGAAATTCAGGCATTTTTAACATTTGCTTGCCCATATCTGTAACTGTTGCAACACCATTTTTAACAGTTACAGCACCATTAATTTGCCATTGTTTTACATTTGATAAAATCTTACTTGAAAGCTGTTTATCTGGGTGACTGATGACTGTAGAAAGGTCGAGCTTATCTGAATGATTAAAAAATGTAAAATCATTTATGTAATCTCCCGTAAGTTCAGCACACATCTGTGCTTCATTTGGCATACAGCCTTTACTTAGAGTAGAGTTTATTTTTTGATTGTAGGCTTCAGATTGGTCTTTTTGTGCTGATTTTATAAAATCAGGTTTATTTATTTTTTCTTTTCCTTTTTCTGTTATTTTAATATCGTTGCCGTCAAGTTCTATTAAATCGTTTTCAGCAGCTTTAACAAATGTGTTTGTAACAGCGTCCTTAATATCCGAATCAGCAATATTGCGTATAGCAGATACAGGCATTCTTTCAGATTGCAAAAAATATGATAAATCCGTATCTTTTCCTGTAAATGTAAAATTCGTAAGTGGGTTGTCGTTGACAACATCACTTACGATTTTATGTGTAGCTTGATTTTCAGTTTTACTATTCTTTATAAAAGTGTCTATCAGTTGTCTTAGTTGTTGAATATTCTGCATTAGGTTTCGAGTTTTATTTCGTACTTCATCGCCAAGTTCATCATATAAGCTCATTGCTCATCCTCCTTAACCTCATTAAGGTTAATATAATTATCAGCCTTAATATCATCACCATTAAATGTCACAAGCTCGTTATTATTACTATCGAAAATCCGTCTAAGCTTTTCTTTAGTAAATTTCTCTTGACTTTCCTTAAATGCAATATCTTCCTCATAATCATCTGACATAATTGCTCTTAATATTTGCTGAGCCTTTTGCTGTCTTTCGACATAACACTTTTCTCTATTAGACTTAATTTCAGCAAAATCAACAGTAATATCGGAGTTATTCTTTTGAGATTCTCCTCTGTCACTGCCAACCTCAGATATTTTTGGGTGTTGTAATGTATCAAATTTATCAATAAAGAAAGGATAAAATTCATCAACAAATATAATACATTTGCCATTCCTTCCTCGTTTTAGTGCTTTTGGTATTTCATCAGGTGCTAAAAGTTCACGAGCTATATAATTTTCGCTATCAGAACCACCACCCTGATTGCCTCTGTTATAGCTTCGGCTGTCGACTCTTACTGTTGTTTTTCCAAGCTTTTTAGATACATATTCCATGCTGTCTGTATCATTTGTGCCGAGAAAGGTAAATATTGAACAGTTACCGATAATACTTTCCCAGGTCTTTTCGTATATAGCCTTAAGCTGTGACAAGCCCTGGAGAACTATACAAAGTCTGATGTTATACTTACGAACAACCGCTAATGTTTCTGAGAAATTTGGTATTCTGCCGATATTTGCACATTCGTCAAGTTCACAGGAAACTAACAAAGGCAATCTATTGTTATATTTTAAGCTCGCAATATACATTAAACGCTCAAAAAGCTGTGTATAGAAGATATTTGCTAAAGCCTTGTATGTTTGACGAGCTGCAGGAATAATCAAAAATATTGCAGTTTTATGTACTCCAATATCGTCAAAATCCATTTCATCAGTAGATGTTAGCATATCTACTTCTTTTATAGCCCACAAGCTAAGTCTTGTTGAAAGCGTTTTTGTTATACTTCCTAATGTTTCTTCCGGTGTACCCTTAATTGAATTCCAGTAGATTGATACTGCATCATCAATAGTTCCTTCTCGTTGCTGGTGTCGTTTTATGCACTTTGCAATTTCACAATTTTCGTCTATTGCTCCGTTCTTAAATTGTATTGAAGTGAGCAATTTTACGATTCTACTGAATGATTTTGTTTCGTCGGGAGCCTTAAAGAGATACAACATAATCATAAACAGCATTTCTTTGGCAGAAGCAGACCAGAAGTCGTCTTTTTCTCCTTCTCCGGCAGTGTTTTTAATAAACAAATCCGCAACATTTATAGCGTCTGTATCAGTAACCATATAATTGAACGGATTGTATGTATTTGACAATGTAATGTCGTTAAGATTAAAAACACGCACCTTATAGCCGTTTGCCTTTAATAGCTTTGCACAATCTCTGTATAGCTCTCCTGATGGGTCAGTGACAACATATGAGCCTGTCATTTGCATAATGTCAGGCTTGATTTTACGGAATGATTTACCTGCACCAGAACCGCCGATAACTATCTCATTCAGATTATGACTTGAATAAAACGAACCTTTGACATTAAAAACGGTTATGTAGAAGTTATCACCACAAGGAATACCTGTATTATCTGTAAATCGCTTTTTTTCATATTTATTCGCCCATCTTGTTGAGCCATGTTCCATACCTTTGAAATCATCTCTGTTATTTGATGTAGCCATAATAAATACAACTAATACAACGCAAAGGTATACCCACCACAGCTTTGTTACCTGCCATTCAAGTATTGTCCATAATAATTCCCACGAAAATGGAAGATAAAATGATTTAAAAAGGTCATTTAGAGAATCTATAAACTGTTGCATACTTAGCTCGTCTAAGTTCATTCGAGCAGTATATTGCATATAGTTATATGTACCATAAATCATAAAAAGAACAAAGAATAGACCTAAAACTATACCAGTATATATAATAGGTGCTTTGCTTTTTTCCGCACGAAGTTTATTTTTACTCTCCAAATTATTCACCTCTGTTATGTTTGTCAGAACCTATCAAGTTTTCGATTTTACTCTTTGCCGACTTATCAAAAGAAATTATAACAGTGCTACTATCAATAACTTTCATTCTAAAAAGTATTCCTGCTTTACTTAATATAGCTACATCTTCATTTGTCACTATGCGATAATCGGCAGAAATTATCGTTGGTGTAAATGTAAAACCATTTCCAATGGCATAATGATATGCTGTTGAAAATTGAGCAGCTTTAATAATCAAATTGACATTGTATTCAAATGCAGTTTCATCAATATCAATAAATCTGTTTTGCATTATAACTGATTGCAGTTTTGTGCAAAAAGAAAAAGCATTTGGTGCAATATGTAGTAGTGAATACGGAAAAGCTATACTATATAGTTCTGTGCAATGCTCAAAAGCACCGTTGTCAATCTCCATAACACCTGCAAGCTTTATATCAGTAAGACCAGTACAATCTTTAAAGCATTCACAACCGATGTAGGATATATTTTTAGGAATATCTATTTCCTCAATAGCTGTACAGCCACAAAATGTTGCATTACAAAGATATCCTATATCCCCAAAATGTATTTTAGATAATGATTTACAGCCTGCAAACGCTCTGACACCAATCATACTTACATTTTCAATGTTTATAAGTTTCAAAGATTCACAGCCTTCAAATGCTCTGTCACCGATTTTTTTAAGTGAGCTTGGTAATTGTATCTCGGATAATCTTTTGAAATTTAAAAAAGCGTTATCGCTTATTGCGGTAACGCCTTCAGGGATTTTAAGACTTAAAATATCAGTTTCAGAACAAGCTATAACCGTATTGTCTTTAATAATTAAACTATCCACGAAATCACCTCATCATATGCTTGCCTTGAACTTGAGTATTTACAGCTTCAAGCACTTGGTTTATCTTTTCTTTATTTTCTTTAGTAAAAGCTATTGTGTATTCCTTGTCTGGAATAGTTTCAGCTACCTTTATCGCTATGCCGGTATTTAAGATTGCTAATAACTGTTTTTGTGTTAAGCCGGTTTTCTTCAAAAAATTATTGCTATTTGCTTGAGTTTTTTTCTCTTGAGGTTTATCCTCAGTTTTTTGTTCTTGGTCAGCAAAATTAGTTTGTTGCTTATCTTCAGCTTTTTCTTCTTTTTCTGAAGTTTGCGTTTCAGCTTCTGCTTGTTTATTTTCTTCCTGTTTATAAGTTTGCTTATTCTGTTCTTCGGTTATATCATTTTCAGCTTTATTAACCTTGTCAGGCTCTAAGACTTCCTTGATAATCTCGCTTGAGGTTTCAGCTACATTATCAATAGTTTCGGATACGCTGCTACCATTCATAGCTGCTTTTTCAGCTGTTTCTACTGCGGTATTTCTAAGCTCGTCTATCTTATCATCGACAAGCTCTATCTTAGCAAGTTTATTAAGCTCCTGTTCAAGCTCATTAAGATTATTTATTCTTGCTATGAGCATACCCCTTTTGCTCTCGACTTTTTTAATTCGAGCATTAATTTTTAGCTTATCTACCTCACTAACAGTGCTACCGTTCAGTTTTTCATTTAGCTTGTCAAGCTTAGAATTAGCTTTATCAAGTTGTCTATCAGCACGACCTAAGCTATCCTCTTTCAGAGCTTGCATAGCGTTAATATATGCTTCCTGCTTATTTGAAGAACTATGAACCATAGCCGAAATGAAGTTTTTAAGAAGTTTACTTCTTTTTTGCTTACGCTGTAGTTTTACAAGCTTTCTCTGAGCCTTTTTGAGCTGATTTTCTTTTTTTACGATTTTCTTGTCTTTTTTCTTATCAAGCTTTTCAAGATGTGCAGAAAAAGAAGAAATAATGGGGTTAAGCTTTGGATATGTATTGCTGTCTATAACCGTCTTACAAGCCTGGATTGTATCATTCTGACTTGATTTTGTAGCTTTAATATCTTTTATTTTAGCCTCAAGCATACTAATTTTATCCTTGATTTTAGCTTCTTCAACGCTTTGAGTGTCCGTATCTTTTATGAAATTCTGAAGAAATTCATTTTTATCAGCAATAGATACTGATTCCGTTTGCTCCTGATTATTTTCAGTAGATTCTACCTTAGTATTTTCTGCCTGTTCTACCTTTTCGATTGTTTCAGCCATTAAAATTACCTCCTTAAATTTAATAAGTGGGACTTCAAGTCCCACTTATCGCTTTTGTATGATATTCTGACTTGCTTCTTTTGTATCCTCAATATCGTCTATATTGTCTTTTCTGCCGTCAACATCAAGCTCTGCATTGAGTTCAGCAAGTTTTGTAGTTTTAGATTGATATTCAGTTTCCTTATAGAATGGTTTACCAATCTGTTCTTTAGTTTCTTTTAAAGATTTTTTATGTTCAGAAAGTCTTTCTATTCTTTCCTTACAGGTATTCTCCAATTTTTCAAGAATATTATCCATTCTCGTGAAGTTATCCGTTCCCAAGTCTAAATAATAAGTACCTTCTCTTGTAAGAGATGCCTTGTATTCTCTTGAAAAACAATCAAACATTACTGCCACTTCAAAGCCTTTATATTCCCCTATTGGAGTATATTTGTTATTTCCGTTGCTGCAAGCTTTAATATAAGCTTGCTTAAGTGCTTCCGCAGCTTCATCTTTTTTGCTATATTGCTGACCGTTTATCGTTATACCCTCGAATTTCTTTTTATCTCCATCAGAAGTAGAATGATTTTTTTGATAGTAAAGAAAATCGTTCTGATTCTTAGGTATAATATTCTCTAAAATTTCAATTTTTGAGGTTAAGCTTGCAGCCATATCTTCCAGTCTGTATTGCTCTTGCTGATAACCACTTCGTTCAAGTATTAACTTTGCAACCTCATTATCAAGCTCCATTTTTTCTTTAATGCGTGGGTCACCAACACACAGAGCTTTTACTTCTGCATAGGATAGTGTAGCTTCATCAACATCATCACATCGGCGTTGTGGAGATTTAGAGGTCATTATCTGGCTGATAAATTTCTGTTTACGCTCAAGCATTTGGAATAAATATGCGTCAAAAGTATCTTTCGTACAATAACGATAAAGATGAACTTGCTTATTTTCATTCCCCTGACGCACCATTCGACCTCGCCTTTGCTCCATATCTGCTGGGCGGAACGGTGCGTCTAAGTCGTGGCTTGCTACAAGTTTTGTCTGTACATTAGTTCCAGCACCCATTTTGGAAGTTGAGCCTATAAGTACACGAACCTCGCCACTTCTTACCTTTGCAAAAAGTTCTTCTTTTGCAGCTTCTGTTGTTGCATCGTGTATAAATGCAACTTCATCAGCAGGTATGCCGTTTGCAAGCAGTTTATTTTTAATATCGTCATAAATATTAAATGAACCGTCCTTTTTCGGAGTAGAATAATCGCAAAAAATGAGCTGTGTGGACCTTTGCTCTTGAGTATCTTTCCATATCTTCAACACATTTTCAACACAAGCATTAACCTTTGTACCCGGCTCATCAGGCAAATCAGGGTTTATAAGCCTTTGGTCAAGACCTATCTTTCTTCCGTCGGTTGTTATCTTAGGCATATTATCCTCGTGTGGGTCGACTTCATGATTGTGTATCTTTACAGCTCTTTCTGCTAAAGTTTCGACAAGCTGTTTTTGTATTTCCGTAGGCTCACAGGATATATTATGTATTTCACAATCTGGTATATTGGGTAAATTAAGGGTATCGGCTGTCTGAATGTCGGCACATTCCTTAAACAAATTCATAAGTTCAGGGAGATTATGAAATTTTGCAAAACGAGTTTTAGCACGATAGGTGTTGCCTTCCGGTGCAAGTTCCATTTGTGTCACACTTTCTCCGAATGTGCTTGCCCAAGAATCGAAATGCCATAAATTCTTTTCTTTGAGCAAATCGGATTGCAGATATTTCATCATATTGTATATTTCGCAAATGGTATTAGAAACTGGTGTTCCTGTTGCAAATACTAAGCCTTTGCCATTTGTTATTTCATCAAGATATTGTGTTTTCATATATAAGTCTGCTGTCTTTCCTACATTATCTGATGTTGCAATACCTGAAACATTCGTCATTTTTGTCGAAAGAAATAGATTCTTAAAATAATGAGCTTCGTCCAAAAATAGTTTATCTACTCCAAGCTCCTCGAAGGTTACTGTATCATCCTTTGGAGTATCAAGTAACTTTTTCAGTTTTGCTTCAAGATTAGCCTTAGTTCGTTCAGCTTGTTTAACCTGAAAGTTTTGCCCATTATGAGCTTTCATTTCCGCTATATTGTTTATAAGCTCATCAATCTGATTTTGTATGAAACGCTCTTGATTTTCGGCTGACAGTGGAATTTTAGCGAGCTGACTATGACCGATTATAACTGCATCATAGTTGCCTGTAGCAATCTTAGCCATTAAAGCTCTGCGAGCATCACCTACAAAATCTTTCTTTTTAGCGACAAGTATGTTTGCATTTGGATACAGTTTTAAGAAATCTTCTCCCATCTGCTCTGTGAGATGATTAGGAACACACATAAGGCTTTTGTTATGTAGACCTAAACGCTTTCCCTCCATTGCGGCGGCAATCATTTCAAATGTCTTACCAGCTCCAACCTCGTGTGCCAGAAGTGTGTTACCACCATACAGACAACGGGCAACAGCGTTAAGCTGGTGCGGTCTGAGCTGTATTTCAGGATTCATTCCGACAAAATTCAGATATTTACCGTCATATTCTCTCGGACGATTAACATTAAATATCTTATTGTATGTATCTACAATATCGTCACGCCTTGTTTTATCCGAATAAATCCATTCTTGAAATTTTTGCTGAATAATTTCTTGCTTTGCTCTGACCTGTGCAGTCTTTTTATTGTCAACAACAGGTTTTTCTTTGCCGTCAACAACCTGCATACTTTTAATTTGAGTAGCTCTTAGATTGAGTATATCCTCTATAAGTTCATATGCTGTTCTGTCTTTTGTACCGTATGTAACAGTAGCCTGAACATTATTCTTATCAGAAGATTTATTTGTTATATACCATTTTCCGGAAAGCTCTGAATACTGAACATCAATAAAGTCCTTTTTAAAAAGAGGGTTCTTATGATAATTACGGGTGTCTAAAAGCTCATAAACAAAATCTCTCACATACTCAGGATTTATCCAAGTTGCACCAAGTCTTACATCAATATCACTTGCCTGTATTTTCTCCGGCATAGCTTTTTTAAGTGCTTGTATATTGATTGCAAGGCTACTATCGCCTTTATCAAAAGCATTTTGTGCTTCTTCGAGTTTTTGCAGTATGTTTCCAGAAAGATACTCGTCTGCGGTTACATATTTATCAGTGTTTGGAATACGATAAATAGAAACTCTCAAATCTTCAACAAGTTTTTCTTTGTCAAAGCCAGTAAGCTTAGACATATATTCAAGATTAACCTTTGCAGTATCACTCAAGGATACCGCAAGAGCATCAATAGCAGTTGGTACTGAGGTTATTTCTTTATTTGCCTTAACCGTTCTTTTGGTAAATATATCAGCTTTACCGACATATTTATCCTTATCAAACTTTTCAAGTGAACGGAGCAATGGCAACGATGAATCGTTTTTAAAGATTGACTTGTTTACATCATCATTTATTCTTCCATATTTGCTTGCAAAATCATCATAGAGCGAAGATAGAACAGACTGAACATCCTTAATTTCATCGTCCGTTACTTTATCATCAAGCTGCATTTCAAGCAGTTGTCTGACTGTATCACGCATGGCGATAAGCCCTGCCATTCTTTCAAGATTTTGTTTTCTATTTGATTTTGGCAAATTTACTTCTGTTGCAGTTCCATATTCAAAGAAATAAGCCTTATCGGCCTTATCAGAAGAAAGAAAATAGCTGCCGGTTCTGAGTGAATCAGGTATTTCAACCTGTTCATCTACGAAATCTACATTGTCAAGCTTAGTATCTTTTGTAGAGATATTGCCTTGTATATTTTCCATAGCGTTTCGTATTTGCTCAGAAAGTTTTGTGTCCCTGTTTGGCATACAAGTGCTTTCCATATGGAATTGACCGCTTGTCATTTCCATATGTCCACATATTTGCTGTTGGTTCTGAACGAAATAGGCATTCATTTCAATGTCATTTTCGTCCTTTGCGGTTTTAATCCATAATGGCTCATTTTCGGATGTTATCGTAATTGGCTCTGTACGCTTCTGTAAGAAGATAATATCCGAGGTGACCTCTGTGCCTGCGTTAGCCTTAAAAGCGTTGTTAGGCAGCCTTACAGCCCCTAAAAACTCCGCTTTTTCAGCAAGAAGTCGGCGAGCTGTATCATTGCGTTTATCAAGTGTGCCTTTCGATGTAATAAATGCAACTACACCGCCAGGCTTTACCATATCAAGCGATTTAAAGAAAAAGTAATCGTGTATAAGCAGATTTTCTTTGTTATATTTTTTGTCATAAACCCTTATATCACCAAAAGGAACATTACCGACTGCAACATCAAAGCTTTCACTTTTTAGATTTGAGTTTTCAAAACCACATATTTGTATCTGAGCTTCAGGATATAGTTTTTTAGCAATTCTGCCTGTCAGACTATCAAGCTCTATACCTGTAACCTTAGCTTGCATATCTTCGGGTATCATACCAATAAAATTACCTACTCCGCAGCTTGGCTCAAGCAATTTTCCTCCTTTTGAAAAACCCATATCAGAAAGCTTAGAGTATATTTCTTTAATGATAACAGGGGAGGTATAAAAGGCACTCATTGCAGATTTTCTTGCAGCTGCATACTCATCGCTTGTAAGCAATCCCTTAACCTCGTCATAGTGACTATTACCAAGCTCAAAAACCTTTGCCATACCGCCCCAACCAGTATATTTTGATAGTATTTCCTGTTCTTCTGGAGTTGCAGTCCGGTTTTCAGTTTCAAGCTGTTTTAAGGTTTTAATAGCTGCGATATTATCCTGATATTTTTCAAGAGGTTTTCTCTGTCCAAGCGATAGGTCTGAAATATGATAATTTTCAGGCTTAATTATGATATTTTCTTTTTCTTCGGATTGAGTAGAGATATATTTTTCCTCAACAATATTTTCGTTGACAATGTTACGGCTTTGATGTATAATAGTATCAAAGCCAAAGCTTTTTGTTAATTCGGGCAATTGGAGCCCCCATCTTTCAAAAAGCTTTTGGCTTTTTTCTTTATTTATAAACAACAATTTATCATTTTTTATTATATTTTCAATATATCTTGAAAAATTATCTTTACCATAAATGCTTGTTATAAAATTACTGTCAATTTGCTCTAAATTATACCTGCCTTGACCATTAGGTTTTACGCTGACTACTAAAGGCAAATTATCGTTATCAGTTTCGGAAAGAATCATCATTACACTATCATCACGAGTTAATGAATCAAAAACAATTACTGGTTCTTGAAGAAAAACAGGCAAATTCTTTACCTGTTCTATAGTTAAGCCATGCCAATGTGGATTTTTGCTTGATTTTTCGTGTAGTGCATCACGCAAGTGCTTTTGTGTATATAACATAGGCAATTGTTTACAGCCTATATCAACAAGAATTTCAGGTGTGTTACACACCTTTAAAGCCGAATAAAAAGGTATTTTACCAGATAAAGCTTCATCAACTTGTTCGGCAAAAGTTTTTTCGTTTTCTTTTTGTTCTGATAGAATACTGTCTTGTACTTTACGAAAATCTTCAATACTCATACTACCATCATAAACAAAGGGGTCAAAATCATTTTCAGAGTCGTATAACTTATCAGAAAAAGCCATACCTATTTTTGCGGCAGCTTGTCTTGTTTCTTCAATTTTTGAAAGAACAACATCAGTATTTTCTGAAACAGTATCTAATACATATTTTTGCATTTCAGTATCATTATGATACTGATTCAAAAAATTGATAGTTTCTTTTGCCGTATACCCAGTAATGACAAAATCTTCATCTGCCACAGAAGCTGTTACCAATTCTGTTACAAGCTCGTTTAAGGCAATCTCGATTTCAAGTCTATACTCCTGTTCATTAGAATTTTTATGTGCATTTATAACTCTTTGATTGTCTTTTATAATGTCTGAGGCGAAATTTATAAATTTACTTTGGTCTATTTTCTTTAAATCGGAAGAAACAAGAATATCGTTATAGTCAATATTATAACTGTCAAGAATTTCTTTTGCCTTTTGTATAGCGTAAACATCATTTGGATTATCACTGGAATAGTTTTTCAAAACATATAAAGCGTGTCTTTGTCTTTCAGCAATATCCTTTTCTATAATATATGTTTTTCCTGAAACCATACTATCTAAATGTTCAACTACTTCTTTCCAAGAGAGATGAACATTTAAGTTGTTTTTAGGGTTTTCCTTATCTGTACGAGTAAGTGTCAATCCCTTGCTTGGTTGAGATTCAAGACTTTCGTTTGAAGTGTAGCGACCATACCAACCAAATTCCTCTTTAAGAAAATCAATTTTTTCTTCTTCTGTGTGATTTTCTGAGAAGAAGTTATTTACTCTGAATTTGCCGTCCTCAGTTCCAGTGCCTTTCATCAATACAGCATTGACAAAGTTGTCAATTTCGCTTTGCTGTTCTGATACTTTAAAATCAAAAAAGCCTATCTGTTCAAATGAAAAAACGGCAGGGGAATTATCCTCTGCCGTTTTCGTTACCGTATTTTCTTGTGTTATGCGTATATCAGATTGTTCAGAACTATTTCCTCTGCTCTTAGGTTGATTGAGTTCATCATCTGTACCCACTTCATTTGGTCTGTTGCTTTGAGTTCCTCTGTTACTCCCTCTGATTCCATCATCTCCGCTTCGAGCTGTTCCATTTGTTTCTCCGCTGCTTCGTTGACCTCTATCAAGTGGTCTGTCAATTGGTATGTGTCGATTAGCTCCATTAATATTATTCTCTTGTTTTCCCTGAGATATTTGTGACGAAGTCGACCCCAGCGACCTACGTCCCTCGTATCTTCCTCCACGCTCAGAGCTGGGATATATAGGAATGTTTCTGGGTCGAGTGTGTAGCTTAGACCAGTTGTCTTGTCCTCTGTTGTCATCGGATAATATGTCATATTCGCCTCGCACAGAAGATGTTCCACCCCGTCTATCATTTTTGTTTTGGGCATTGTTTCGCTCATTCTGATTTCTCCTCTCAATAGTTTTAACTGTTTGTTCAACTTTTCTTAAAGCTTGTTCTGATATATTGCTTATTGATTCACCAAGTATGTTTATAACTTTAGAATTTGAAAATTCATTCAAGCTACTAAATATATCGTTATCAATATAGGAAGATGTATCAAGACCACAGCGTTGCAACGCCATATATTTGACACTATTGCAAACAAGCTGACGGAATTTTTCAGGCTCAATGGTGTTATCTTCGTTAAGTAAATTATTGACATAATCATCAATCATTTCATTAACAGTATCTTCTACTGTATCTGATAAGGCATTTTCAATAGACTTGTTTTTATCAGAAGAAAGAAGAAAAGCAACCTCTTGATAATTTTCCTCTGTAAGCTCCCATATATACGGCTGCTGTTTTTTAGGTTGCGTAGGAGAACTTTGAGAAACATCGAAAACATATTTAATTCTCGGATATTCTCTCTGGTCATCAATTAAGCCTATGCCTTTTTCACCTTCACGAATTTTTCTTCCAAATGTTTTCGACCATACATCGAATACCGCAACAGCTTTTGCATTAGGAAACTGTGCAAATATAAGTAACTGGTCAGAAAAATTATATTTGTAAGTGTTCGAAGCCGTTCTCAAAAATTTTAACCAATTTTCTGATGATGAGGTAAGCTCTTGTTTTGTAGACATTCTCAAGTCTACTGCTTCACGATATTTTATCGCCACTTGAATATCCTCCTCTAATTAAGATTTTATCACTTTAAAGTGTAAAAGTCAACATTTCACAGGGAAATTTTTCGGATGTTTATTGTTATAATTTTCTTTTATTTTTTCTGCTTAATGCTTCATCAATTTTTTGTTCGTCACTCTCCTTAAATGCAATTTGATAGTTTTCGCCTAAGCTTTCACCTTTTGCATTTTTATTAAAAACTGCAAAAAGTTCGTCATTGCCACTTGCTGCAAGTTGTTCAACTTGTGACTTTGTCAAAACACGATAACGCATTTTTTGACCGGCAAGCAATACTTCATTGCGAAGTCTGGTATTAACTTTTGAATTTCTTACAACAGAAAATAAATTACTATCTTTATACTTTTCAGGATAAAGAGTATGCAAGATATAATTTTTATTTTGCGGAAGAAATGCTAAACGAATTTTTCCGTCTTTTGTTTCAATGGCAACAAATCTATCCTTTTCATCATCAAGTTTGTTTAACTGCTCCTTTTGAATATTCAAAAATTCTACTTTGACTCCAAATTTTTCAGCTCGTGCTTTTAACTCATAATAATCATTCAACGGAGTGTAGTGCTTATTATGTTTTTCTAAAACTTGTATATCCTCGACCTCAAGTGCGGTCTGTAATAGCTTCTTGTCTTTTTCTTTAATAGTAACAAGAGCATATTTATACAGTTTTGCGGAAAAGAAAAACGGATAAGCATAAAGTTTTGGTACGGCAGAAAGAGCAAGCCTGACACGATAATTTTCGCCTTGTGATTCGATAAGATTTTTATAAGGTATGTTTCCGGCAGTGGTTTGTATTTTTTCTATCTTATCAAGTTTTTCCTCTAACGAGATTTTCTTTACTTTATATTTCGCTTGCCTGCTATATATATGAAGCAAACTGTATTTTCTATCGAGCCTGTTTCGTTGCTTCCTTTGTCTTATAAGCAGCATCATAATAATAAAGAGCAACATTAAAAGAGGATTACGAGAATTTTTAATCATTCTCTGCAAAATTTTCACTTCCTTAACCTTTGCAGGCGGCGGATTTTTTCTGAAATAATTTTGCTCATATTTTTCAAATTCGCTTTTGAAATTTGTTTGAACTTTTTTCTTTTCGGATGGTTTAGAAATCTCTGATTTCTTAGGTAAATGATAAAATCCCATCAGCTTTTCAAGATTTTCTTTTGTATAGCAATCTCCAAATTCTCTTGCAAGTCTGCTAACTCTGATTTTCTTTTTCTCACCGACTCTTTGAAAAGTTATATCTTTTTCGTATCGAGTTATAATAAAATTCTTGCGTTTCATAAACTCAATGAATTCTTTTTTGCTGTTACATACCTTAGTTGCTTCATCAAGAGCCTTGCATAATTCTACTTTCCAAGACTTACCTTGTTCCGCAAGTTTTTGCGTTGCTTGGTCTATTCCACGCAGTCCAGATTTATTTTCAATCGTTGTTAACCCATAAGATCTACAAATCCTGTCACTTTCAGGCTGCATATTTTTTTCTAAGGTGGTTTTATTACCCTCCCATTTTCTGCCTGTTTTCATACTGACAGAGTTTATAATGAAATGGTTGTGTATATGGTCTTTATCAATATGAGTTGAAACAATAACTTGAAATCCCGGAGCAATTTTTTGAGCAAGCTCTACACCAATTCTATGTGCAAGCTCAGGTGTGATTTTTTCATTTGGTGAAAAGCTCTGAACATAATGGTGAGCTAAAATTTTATTGTCTTTATCAAACATTTTCCTGGTAACATAAAATTGTTTTGCTAAACTATCTGCTCCATTGCTTTCACAATTCAAGCATGTTGCCTGAAAGCATTTTTCATCACCGTTTCGATTTTCAGGAGATAAAATATATGCAATAGAATCAAAAACATACTGATGAGCTTTAATTGGTTTTCTAATCGGCTCAACCACTGCCATTTTTATCAACCTTTTCTAATAGCATATCTATTTTTCGTTCCAGACTTCTAAAAGTATGTTCATCTTCATTAAATATCTCAGAGAGTATTTTTTGCATTATGGATTCTATATCTTCAAGCAAATTCAAAACCTCATCAAGTTGTTGCTTATTGACATATTTCTGTGAATTGCCAATATGTGCAATCTGATTTATATTCGTACCAATACGAGTTATCTCAAGTAATAATTCTGGAATATTTTCTGCAACAGTAATTTTTTTGTTTTCCGATAATGCAATTATATAACTTGAAATACTCATATGGGCCTGTTTAGCTTTTGCTTGTAATTTTTTCTTTTCTTCTAATGAAATCCTAAAGTTAATCAGAACTTTTTTGCCGTTGTCGGTAGAACCAAGTTCTCCATTTACCATAATTATCACCACCATTCATAAGAAATGTTTGCCCTGCGAACAACAAGGAACGCTGTCCCTTGACCCTGCCACCTTTAAAAAGGTGGACGAAACAGAAACGGACCACGCCTCCGGCGGTCTGTTTTTCCTCAGAAAAACAGATTGAATTTTGCTCGCAAAATTCAAGGTCGCAAGCTTAGATTTTGTAAAGCAAAATGCTTTACAAAATCGCTTGTTAGGGGATAACCCTAAAACCCTAAATTTTGCATTTTGCAAAATTCTAAAATCGCTTTCGCTCACCAGATTTACAGATTTCTGAAATTTGTTCCAAATTCCGAAACTGTAAAAATGAAAAAAATCGTAAGAGTGTCATTCTGGCAATCTCACGATTTTAATCTTCTTTTGATTGAGCAGTTGTTGAAAACTTTTCAGTTTTCTGTGAAGTTTCTGAATCAGGAGAAGACGAAGAATTTTCATTTTGAGTCTTTGTTTCGGATTTTGCAATTTCCTGTTCCAGTGCAAAATCTTCAAGTTTGCTCATAAGTGCTACTCTGTCCTCTGGAGAATTTATTCCAAGCTCTGCAAGTTTCTTGAGAAGAGTTTGGCTAAATTCGTTATCCTTTTCTGCTTGAAGCTGTTTGTTTTCAGTCTGCAAGTTAATAATCTTAGCTTTTCTTTTTTCAATCTCATCTTGCAGCTTTGCTATCTTCTCCAAATTACTTTTTATTTTATCATCATATCTACTCATATCATCTTTCCCCTTCAATAAATTTTTAACTTATTACATCCATATCAGTATCAAAAGAATTTTCAAATTCTTTTTGTTGAGCTTCTGAACTTTTAGCTCCGCAAAAATTCACACCCTCAACTACTATGAATATATTTGTGCGTTTTACATTATCCTTGTCAGTATATGTATTTGATGAGAGCCTACCATCAACAATAATTTGTTGCCCCTTTTCAAAGTATTTACAGATAAATTCTGCGGTACTTCCCCAAGCTTCACATCGAAAGAAATTTGAATTTCTTTCTCCATTGACGGCTCGGTTTTCAACAACTGCTAAGAAAAAATCAACAACAGCTTTGTTTGATTTTGTATGCTTTAGTTCAGGGTAGTCTGTTAGTCTGCCCTGTAACATTACTTTGTTTAACATATTACATTTTCCTTTCCTTATCCAATGCTATCTATATCCGGCTCTGGAGTAACATCGAACTCATCTTCGTCAGTATCGCTTTCAATATTTTGTGTCGGCTTTTTTTCATCTGCGTTATCATCAGAAGTTTTAGTTTGAGTTTCTGGAGAGATATTTAAAATTTCATTTTGTATAAGTTCAAGCGTTTTAGCTCTCTTACGAGCTTTTTTAAGTTTACGCTCTTGCTTGCATTCTTCTTTGATTATAGGAGTAAGCTCAGCTCTGATTTCTTCTGTAAGCAGTTTTCGATAATCCTTGATAACTTGTTCTTGAATTTCTTCGGTTAGCTTTTCTTTATATTGTTGCAACATTTCCTTTTCGATTTTTTCACGCAACTCATCAGCAACATCTTTTCTTACACTTTTAAGTTTTTTGTCAAGTTCATCAGCTTTCTGTTTTAAGAATTCATCTGATTGCAGTTTCTCAAGTTTTTTTTCAGATAGAAAATCAAAAGGTGAAGGGCTTACAATTTTATAAGCCTCGTCAACCTTTTTAATTGTATCTGTTATGAAAAAATTATAATCTTTATCTGTTGAGGACAGCTCTATCTGTTGGAACATTTTCCTGCAACTTGAAAGCAGTTCTAAAAGACTTTTTCGAAATCTGCTGTCGTAGTATTCCGCACTCATATAGTCAGCTCCATATTCTTAAATATTATTTTTCGCTACATCATCCATAAGCTGTTGGAAGTGAGCTATTTGTTTTTCATCGAGATTTGTAGTTTCTACATACTTTCTATCGTCCAAATAAAGCAGATAATCTGTACTGACCGAAAAATACTTAGCGATTCTTACAAGCATTTCGATAGAAGGGAGAATATTATTATTTTCCCAATTTGACACACTTTGTTTTGAAACACAAAGTGTTTTTGCAAGCTGTACCTGTGTTATATTTCTTGCCTTTCTTAATTCTTGTACCCTGATTTTAATTTCATTTTTCATTTTTCGTTCTCCTTTTAGATTATATTTATTGGATTTAATTTTATTTTGCAATAATAATTGCCTTATCAAGATATAATAAATTGATTCAGTCTTATACAGAATATAATGATGTCATGTTCCCTATATCATCACTGAAACACCCCTCTCGATTGAAACTGTAACACTGGTTATATGTCCTGCTATTTATCCTCAATAATCTCTTCTGCAATAACAACAGCATTGTAAATAATTACTCGTTTGCCATCTATATCAAATAGAACCTTGTTTGAATCATTTTCTTCAATGTCACATTTACCCTCATATGTTTTTAAAAGATTGCCATCATAGCTGTAAACTGAAATACTTCTTTTAAGACCACCATTATAATTGGAATCCCAATCTTTTTTTGTTCTCTCCCAACTTTCACCACACCCAGCAAAAGTTATAAGCAATGCACAACTTATAAAGACCGTTATTATTTTCTTGAAATTATATTTCATTTCTGTTTCTCCTGTTGTTATAATTTATTTTAGTTATTGGAAAGTATAGGTTACAGTTTTTTTACGAGCAAAAAACCAATCACTATATTTCAATTCTTCATCAATAATTACTTTTGTCGGATTATCATTATCAATAACTATGTTTGTATCGTTATCAACACTAATCTTAAATTCATTATTGTCTTTTGTTTTATAAGTGATTATGTAGCTTTCGTCTAACTTGTTAATCAATGTTGATTTATTAAATTCTACAATATCATATTGTGCTGTGTTTGAACTTACAATGTTAAATGTATTTGAATAATTGTTAATTAAAATAACTGATAATATAAGACTACAAGTTGCACATACAACAGAAATCAAAGCATAAATCGTGTTATCATCCTCAAACTCTTTAAAGCATTTAATTAAACATGGAATACCAACAACTAAAAGTATAGCAATTATAATAAAAAACATTTATATTTCTCCTTTTAACTTTTTGACTTAATGGTTTTGATAATTAGTTAATGCTGTTTGTGTTTTTCATTCATATATTCTCCGATTATTTTCTTTTCGATATAAGCTCTTATGCTGCGGTTGAGAGGGATAATATATGGACTTGAGGAGTTTCCTTGATGACAAGGAAACTCTACAAACATTCGTTTATTATTTTTGAGAATCTGTATGTCATTGATTCTCAAGATTCCGTCAATAACGATATGAACTTTAGCTAATCGTCTTTTCGGCTTAGCATTTTGTACTTCTTCAGGCTCAATCACTATATCTGTAATCGTCATTTTCTGCACCTCCATAATCGTAATTAACCTCGGCACTATAATATGCGTCAGAGGTCATTGGAGCGTTGTACAAGGCTGCCAGTAAGTATTTTTTAATATTCCTGATTTGATTTTGTGAGCTTGCCTCCTTGAAGCAATCAAGTACATACTCAACTGTCACATCATCAAGTTTGTCAAATACACGCTGTACAAGCTTGATAGGCTTTGCTTGATTGCATATCTGCACTGTACCAGAAGAAGAATACACATCAAGCATAATGTCAACAATGCCATCGACAATATTGCCATAGTTGCTGATAAGCCGTTTGTACCCAATGCGATTTTTTATTTCACATTTCATCTCATCAATCTCATCGTCAGTAAGAGATTGATTGATAAGATAATTAGTGTTTTGTTTTTTAGTACTTTGTTTATTAGTATTTATTTGTCCTTGATTTTCTATCGGTTGAAATTCTACAGGTAGAATTTCAAGGGGTAGATTTTCTATGCCTTGTTTTTCTGACTCTTGTTTTTCGTGTGTGATTTCAGTTGTTTCAAGAGGTAGGTTTTCTATATCTTGTTTTTCCTTATGTACTTTTGGTGTTGATGAACTTTTACCAGAAGCTGTGTCCTTTTTTGAATACTCGTAGAAGTCATATACATATTCAATGCGTCCGCTTTTTGTTTCACTTGGCATAAGCTTTGTAACGGTTAAATATCCCCATTCTTTCAGCTCATTCAAAGCCGACTTGATTGCTGTTTCATTCTCCTTGCAAATACAAGTCAAGCCAGCGATAGAATAATCCCAGTCATCAGGCAAAGAAAATACCTTACTAAGCAGTCCGATAGCCTTTAATGATAAATTACGGGATTGTAGATGATAATTACTCATTACAGTATAGTTTGCATTCTTATGTACTCTGCAAACTGATGAATTTGATGTTCTTGATTTTATCATTTTTCGCAACCTCCATAATCGAAATAATTAAAAATCCGCTTTATTTTATATATCTATCTCGTGCATCTTGTGCCGAATACATATCAAACAATCGGCTTAGTTGTATATCAAGTTTAATTCCGGCTTCATCACAGGCAAGAAGAATATAGCCCTCTATAATTTCGTTGAACATTCCAGAATCACACATATCATTTATTTCCTCTGGACTTCTTTTGAACATATCTGCTGTAATATCAATAGCTCTATGCTCATTTTGTACAGCAACTTCGTCTTTACATTCAAGCTGGGTTTCTATATCTGTTTCGTTAGAAACATTATCTTCATAATTATCTGTTATTTCAGTTTCAAAGTTTTTTTCAGAGACGCTTATTTCATTTGTTGTAGGAACTTCCGTCTTTTCAACTTCTATATCCTGAATAGTATCTTCATCAGAATTATCTACTTCGGATTCATCTGAATATATCTGTTCAGTTTCGGAAGTAATTTTCTCGTTAGATTTATCAAACTTACCATTTACAATATCTTGAATATTTTCATTAAATTCATCGTCGCTTAAATCTAATTCTCGAATGTACTTAGCAGCTGATAAGTTCAGCAAACTTGATATATAAGATTTTTCAAAATTACCTATATATTTATATAGCGAGGATTGCTTTTCTATTGAAAGAAAAGAAAATTCAACGGCTGTTTCGATACTTATAATTCCGTTATCAACAAAGCCTTGCATTTCTGAAATGAGATGTGTAAGTCTTATATAGCGATATATCTGCTTACGACTAAGACCATTCTGCTCCGCTATTGCAGATACAGTCGATTTTTTACCAAGCTTTTTCATCAATGATAACTGTTCTGCGTATGCTTTTGCGTATACGCTTGGCTTATATTCATTGTTACGGTCCGTATTGGTTGCAATAATGATGTATCTTGCAATATCATCATCAGCCTTTATGTTCCTTATATAGCAAGGAATATCATCTTTACCGAGCTTTTTACAAGCCCTGAAACGATGTCTACCAGACAAAATTTTATATTTTTCGCCGTCTTTAACGACTATAATAGGTTCTATAACACCAACATTTTCAATGCTGTCAGCTATCTGTTCTATTTTAGACTCGTTGATTGGAAATGGCTGATTGTCTATTTCCTCAAGCAAGGAAAGTGGAAGATTTACATATTGGTTATCGCTTTTTATACTTATACCAAGAATATCATTGTATGCGTCCGAAACACTTGGAAATCCTTGCTTTTGTATATTTAGCTTTTGTTTAGCCATTGATGTTATCCTCCTTGCTTATAATTTCATCGACTACTGCCATATATTGTTGACCTGTTACACTGCTTTTTCTTCCGACAAGGCTCTTGTGAGTGATTGATGCAACTTTGACTTCATCTCGATATGAGATTGCAGTGTCAAATACAAAGTTGCCATAACTATCTTTTAAAGCCTCTACGATAGCCTTTGCGGAGTTTGTGCGATTATTAAACATTGTAACCAACATACCAAGCACAAATTTCTCAACATTAGTTGTCTGCTTTACACGCTGTAATGTTGCAAGTAATTGGTCTACACCTTCATATGCCCAGTAATCAGATTGGACAGGTATAAGCACCTTATCACACGCTTTCAGTGCATTTGATACAAGCAAATCGAGTGTTGGAGGACAATCAATGATTATATAGTCATAATCTTTAAAGGCTTCATCGGCAAACAGTCTTGAGAACACACCGGTGCTGTCACTGTCTGTGCCTAAGATTGATATTATGCCTGCAAGCATAAAGTTTGATGGAATATAATCTATATTTTCAACATCAGAATGTCTGATAGCTTCTGAAATAAGCTGCTTGTTCTTTGAAACTGTCTGCCAAATAAGTTCTGAAATAGTTGGTTTCCCATCTTGAGTATAACCAAGCCAACGGCTGAGGTGACTTTGATTATCTGTATCAATAAGCAGTACCTTTTTATTGTTCATAACAAGTCCAACACCTATATTGATGGCAGTTGTTGTTTTTGCTACTCCACCTTTTTGGTTTGCAATAGCAATGATAATTGGTTTTTTTGTTTTCATAGTCGCATTCTCCTTAATCGAAATAATTTTATATAATAAAAAGCCGACTACTAAATGTAATCGGCTTGATATTCAATACTTATAACCTAAAAATAAATACTTTTTGTTCAACTTGTTTAATATAAATATTTATAGAATAGAAATATTTTATAAATATTGACAGCTAATCGAAAAATCTTTATAATCATTTTCGTTGCAACAGAAAGTAGGTTTTAAATATGGAACTAATAATTTTAGATGAAAACTCGTCATTTAGCGATTGGGCAAATAAATGGAAAACTCGCAAAATCATAGGAATTTCAAAAGCTTATCAAACTGCTGTGAATAGTCAAGTGAATTATTTAACTAATTTCTTTGGAGATATTTCAATCAACAGAATTAAACCAATGCATATAGATGAACTCATTTCAAAGTTGGCAATCGAAAATCCTAAAACACACAGGCCATCTTCAAAGAAGTTACTCAAAGAAGTCAAAAATACAGCAGTTAATATATTTGAGTATGCTGCTGACAACTCTGATTATGACCGTAATCCTGCGTTAAAAATTAAAATCCCTAAAAATGCACCTAAAAATACTCGTCGGGCATTAACTGATAATGAAATACATTGGATTGTTAATACACCTCATCGAGCAAGAATAGCTGCGATTATAATGACTTTTTGTGGTTTACGCTCAGGAGAAGTAATTCCTTTACAATGGACTGATATAGATTTTGAAAAATCTTCATTATCTGTAATTAAATCAGTATCACGAGTATCTTCTAATAAATATAGTATCAAAAGTGGAACAAAGAACGGTAAATCACGAGTTATTCCGATACCAAAAGAATTATTAGAAGAACTTAAAAAGTACAAAATCCAATCAAAATCAAGATTTGTTTGTAGTGATATTGATGAAGATATGCACACACCATCATCTTGGAAAAGATTATGGGAATCTTTTAATAATGTTTTAAGCCATCACTATGCAACATTACAACAATCACAGCAGAGCATTTATAATCCGAAAGGAATAAAAAAGAGAGTAGATAAAATAACTCCCCATATGTTTCGGCATACATATGCCACAATGCTGTATTGTTCTGGTGTAGATGTTTTATCTGCACAAAGACTATTAGGGCATTCAGATGTATCAACAACACTATCAATATATACGCATCTTGAGCAATCTAAAATGGATATTTCCATTAGTGCATTTTGCGAATATATATCTTCATATTTCAATTGATATTATTTGTAAAAATTTGGGACCAAGATGCCGCAGGTTCAAGTCCTGTCACCTCGACCATAGTAAAAGTCCTTTACCAATAGGTAAGGGCTTTTTTCTTGGAAAATATACATTTCCAAATCACCTCAAAAAATCCGCATGACAGGTATAAATGTCAGGCGGATTTTTTTATTTTAGAAAGAAAAAAATTATACCAAAAACAAATCCTCAAGGCCTTGTTTTTACTCTGATGATGGTATTTTATTGGAGGTTACCTTATGATAGTTTATACCATCTAAGACGAGTCTATAGTGCTTCCTATGCCTATATTTTGGATTACCATAGAAGCAATGTGGATTTAGTATGTCATAGTATTTTTTGTTCGTATAATTTTTAAAAAAACAGTTTATAAAACTCGAATAATAAAAAATATGCAATAGGATATTGATAGTCCTATTGCATATTTTTATGTTATTTTCATCATAATCTTAAAATAAAACTCACTTACAGAGTTATGAAAACAAACTATATCATTATATTTTTCTACCGTAATAGAAACAAACATAAATCCTATATCACCTCCATTTTTCTTATTTACTATTTCATCAGGATTGTTAATTAAAAGAAAAATTATTTTAATTGTTTCTTTAATTTTTTTATAGCAGCTTTAACCTCTTTATAGTCAGCTATTACATCATTGATAAGAGTATGAGATGTCATTAAAACATCTTGATTATCAGAACGCAGAGCATTGCTTAATTTTTCTGAAGATTTCGCTAATTTCGTAAATCCAAGATTTTGTGCTAATCCTTTTAGATTGTGAGCCGAATTAAACGCAGAATCATAATCCTTATTATCAAGATATTGACATAGCGTTTCAAAACTATTATCATCTAAAAAGCGTATTACAAAGCTTGTTATGCGTTTTTCGCTTAATAATCTTTCTAAAACCTCATTATAATTTCCGCCGATTTTAGCATAAAAATTTTCTAAAATCATAACTATTCTCCTTTATCATATAGATTTATAGTATTATTTTAAGATAATTAATTTTATCAATTAGAAATTGAAGCCATATGAGTATTATGTTTTTCGTTATATTTAAGATATTGATTACGAATTTCTTTAACATGTCGTTGTCTGATAAGAACAGCATCTCCCGTAGAGAGTTGAAATTGATTTCCAGCCTCAATTATATAATCCATATTAACGAGATAGCTTTGATGACTTCTTAAAAAGCGAGAATCATTGAGTTCCGATTCAATTTCATTAAGCTTTTTATAGATATTATATTTTTCACCATTATTTCTGTGTAGAATACATTTTGAGTTATTGCTTTCTATATAAACAATTTCATTATATGGAATAAGCAAGAAATTACTTCTTTGCCTTACGCAATAGCTGTTTGTTCCAAGTTTTAGAGTTACTTTGTCAATAACTTTTTTTAGCTTGTTATATGAAATAGGTTTTAGTATATATCCTCCAGCATTTACATCATAGCTATCGACAGCAAAGTCAGAACTTGCTGTCAGGAAAATGATTTCTCCATTAAATTTAAGCTTTCTAAGATTTTTAGCTACTTCAATTCCCAGAAGTTTTCCCATAAAGATATCAAGAATTACTATATCGTAAGGGTGTCCATCTTCAATTTCATAGATAAGGTTATCACCATTCTCATATTGGTCTATGCTATAAGAAATAGATTTATTAAAGAAATAACATTCAAGTAAATCTACAATCAGTTCTCTATCTAAAAGATTATCATCACATATTGCAATATTCATATAATTAAAATCCTTTCTTAATTTATAAATGATATATTTAGTCAAGCAATGCTTGATTCAATGCGAATTGTGTTTATTTCACAAGCAACAATCAAAAATGATTTTTAATGATATAATAAAGTCATAGGACAGCGAATAAAGCTGAAAAGGGAGATTAAAATGTATATATATAAGGTTATTAAGGAGAATTTGCAAAATTGTGAATTTGGAAGCTATGTTGCTTATGGAATAGCTGTTTGCCTTAAATCGACAAATATTATTCTTATTTCTATCTCAGATGTATTTCTTGAGAAGGAAAGGGCAAAGAAGCTTGTAGAATTATGCAATAAAAATAATTTAGAGCTTATACACCTTAAAGAAGTAGTTGAAGATGCAGTCGGTTGAATGAATCTCCCTATATTCCCGAAGAAATCATAATCATAACTTTAAAGTTCAACTGCTTTAAAATGTAAATTTTAATCTCTCGTATCCTATAATTTATAAATATGTATACACTTGACTTGCGTCCACAAAAGTATTGTATCACAAACTAAAACAAAAATCAACATTTTTCAGCTCAATTCAAGCAAATAATATTGATTGTCAACTTTATACATATTTATCTTAATTCTACATAGTGCCTTTAGATTTTAGACACAGAAATGTGTTTTATTCCCTTTTAATCTGTAAGGCTACTATTGGAGGTGAGAAAAAGGACAGCACTAATAACGGTGCTGTCCTTTTGAATTATTGTTAAATTTTGAAATTAACTTAATATTTCTTTTTAAGAAGTCTTGCAGCATTGAGAACAGTAAGAACTGAAAGTCCAGTATCAGCTATAACGGCAATCCACATAGGCGCATATCCAAACGCAGCAAGTATAAGAACAATAGCTTTAAGTGCAAGTGCAAAAGCAATATTAAAGCGAACTGTTTTCATAGCACTTCTGCTTATTTTAATTGCAGTAGGCAATTTTGCCAAGGTTCCGTTTGTGAGAACAGCATCAGCTGATTCAATAGCGGCATCACTGCCAAGTCCCATAGCGAAACCGCAATCTGCAGCAGCAAGCACAGGAGCATCATTTATTCCATCGCCAACGAAGATGACCTTTCCGCCCTTTTGAAGCTCTTTAACAGTGCTTGCCTTTTCTTCAGGCATAAGCGAATGTTTAAATTCATTAAGACCACATTCATCAGCAATTTTCTTTGCAGCAATTTCGCCGTCACCTGTAAGCATTACTATATGTTCAATGCCTAAAGCCTTGAGCTTGTTAAGGGTTTCTTTTGTGTCTGCACGAATTTCATCACTTGTTTCGATTTCACCAACGATTTTTCCATCGACAGAGAGATATATTATGCCACTTTTTAGATTATTATCATTAAAGAGCTTTTTGTTTCCGCAGAGAATAGCCTTGCCATTATATTGTGCAGAAACGCCCTTGCCAGCAATTTCTTTGTGGTCAGTAAGTGCAACCTTATGAAGCTTTTCAGCAGCTCTTTTAATAGCAAGAGCCGATGGGTGAGAGGAATATTCCTCAGCAGAAGCCGCAATAGAAAGAACTTCATCTTTAGACATTTTGCCAAGAAGCTTAACATTAGCAACAGCAAGTTCACCCTTTGTGAGTGTACCAGTTTTATCAAAAGCAACAGTATTAGCCTTAGAAACTGCTTCTATAAATTTACCACCCTTTATAAGAACACCGTTCTTAGATGCAGAGCCTATTCCAGAGTAAAAACCAAGCGGAACGCTGATAACCAATGCACAAGGGCAAGATGCAACAAGGAATACTAATGCACGATTTATAAATGTTGTGAAGTCACCTAAGCCGATAAGAGGAGGAACTACAGCAAGAACTAATGCCATTAAAAATACTATCGGAGTATATACCTTTGCAAAACGGCTTATGAATTTTTCAGAATTGCCCTTTTGAGTGGCGCTTTCCTCAACAAGTTTAAGAATACGAGATGCTGCGGAGTCCTCACAAGAATTTGTTACCTTTATAGTAAGAACACCCTCAAGGTTCATCATACCAGACATAACATCTGAATTTTTTGCAATATTTCTTGGAATGCTTTCTCCAGTGAGAGCGGAAGTATCGAGAGAGCTTTCGCCATCAATTATGATACCGTCAAGAGGAATACGCTCATATGGGTTTACAATAATTATATCATCAGGTTGAATTTCTTCAGCATCTACTGTAAGGATAGTTCCATCAGATTTAAGTAAATGTGCTTTATCAGGGCGAATCATAGAAAGTGCTTCGATACCTTTTCTTGACTTGTTGACAGCCTTATCTTCGATATATTCACCGATATTGAAAAGGATTGTAACAGCGGCAGCCTCGAAAAACTCACCAAGTACACATGAAGCAACAACAGCAATCATCATAAGTACATTTTCGTCAAGCTTTAACTTACAGAGTGTTTTTAGACCTTTAATGACTACTCTATATCCAGAGAAGCATACACCAACAGCAATTATAATTTTACCAATCCATTCGGGTGAAACAAAAGAAGAAACTGCCAAGCCTATTGCCGTTAAAGCGATAGCAATACCTGTTTCAATGAGTATCAGTTTATCCTTGTTAAAAGCTTTTTTCTCCAACTGGTTTTCTTTAGTGGCTTTCTGCTCAATAAGAGTAACACCATCTTCAACAGAATCTATTGTCTTTTGGAGAGTATCGAAAAGTTCCTTTTCATTAAGATTGCTTTCAAGTGCAAGAGTTTTTGTTGCGAATGTAACAATAACATTATTAACGCCATTAAGTCCTGCGATAGCCTCCTCGATTTTCATAGCACAATTAGCACAATCGAGGTCTTGTAAAGTATATTTTCTTGTTTTATTATGAGAACGGCTATGATTATGATGTTCGTGGTGATATTCTTGCTCACAACAGCAATGTTCGCCATCTTCGTGATGATGTTCATGCTCATGATGTTCGTGGTGGTGTTCATGACCACAACCGCAATGTTTACCGTCTTCATGGTGATGTTCGTTATGAGCTTTAGTTTTTTCTATGAGAGTAACGCCATCTTCAACGGAATCTATTGTTTTTTTTAATGTGTCGAAAAGCTCATGTTCATCAAGACAACTTTTAAGGGAAAGTGTTTTTGTTGCAAAAACAACAGAAACATTCTCAATACCATCAATTTTTGTAATAGCATCCTCAATTTTCATAGCACAGTTTGCACAATCCAGACCTTCAAGGGTATATTTTCTTGTTATTGTACTCATAATCAAGTTCCCTTTCTTTTTTCTAAAATATGGTCTAAACCAAGCTCATAAATTTTCTGTATGTGCTCATCATCAAGTGAATAGAAAGATGATTTACCATCACGCCTTACCTTTACAAGATTAGCAGTTCTTAGTAATCTTAGCTGATGTGAAACGGCTGATTGTCCCATACCAAGGACTTCGGCAATATCACATACGCAAAGTTCATTTTCAAATAAAGCACACATAATTCTGATTCTTGTAGTATCACCGAACATTTTAAAAAGTTCTGCAAGAGAGAAAAGAATATCGAGGTCAGGTGTATTATTTTTTGCTCTTACAACAGCATCAGTATGAATACAAACTTCTTCGCAAGTATCCTTATCGTTGCAAGAAACACATTCCTCAAAGTTTTTATTTAGTTCGTTATTATCCATAGGGGAACACACTCCTAATCTATTCTTTAAACATATGAGCAATTGTTCATATGTTAGTTATATTATAATGCTCAGAAATCAACTTGTCAATACCTATAATTAAAAAATAAATTGAATAAAAAATAATTGCACAAGATTTTAATATAAACCTTGTGCAATTTATTGTAATATAAGGCGATTGAGTAGTAATAAATCAATAGAATCTATTAAGTTGTTTGCGTCTAAATTAGCTGCATATTTTTGTGCAGAGGTTAATTCAAGTTTTCCAAGCAGATAATCTGTAAGTCTTCTTTTATCATAAGTGTTGACAGAGCCTTCTCCAGTTATATCTCCCATAACTATAATTGTATATTTATATTTCAAAAAGGAATTTTCGTAATATTCAAGTGAAAACCCTGTTCCAAGATTGCCAGAAGATATTTTTCTGTTTTTATTGTCATAAAATATAAGACTTGAATTTTTTGCAGAATTTATATGCTTCTTAAGTAGTATAGCGATAGTTGTACCTTGTGGAACTATTATGTAATTGTCATCATTTTCATAGTCGGTAAAGCCATCAAAACTTGGTTTTGATATTGGATTAGAGCTTTCTGTGCTTGAATTTTCTATTGGTTTAAAATCCTTTTCAGTAATAAGTTTTACATTTTCAGAACTAAGCAGGGCAATTTTATTTCCATTCACAGCAATGTCATCAATATTTTCCGAAAAGCTATATCTGCTTGTTATTGAGCTATTTTCAGATAACTTATTTATATTATTTCCACTTACTCCATAATAAATATCATTAAGTATAAACACTTTTTTGTAATTAAGTGTTTTTATGTATTTAAAACCATTGTCAAAACTAAAAGAATAGACCTTGCCATTTGCATCTATGAAGATATTGTCATAGAAAACAGGTTCTAAATCATTAAAAGATGGAATATCGCATTTAATTGGAATATTTGGATTATCAAGGCGATATAAAGAGCTTGCGGTAATGGCATAAACTTTTTCATGATAGCAAAATAGCTTTTTTACCTTTTCTGAAAAGAAGCTTGTAGTAGTTTCGAGAGTATTCCTTTTGATAGAAATAGTATAGCTTTCGTCATTGCTTATAAAAAATATGTAATCGTCATTTGCAGTAAAGCTTGATGGGATAATATTATTCTCAGGAATATATGAAGTGTCAACAGAGCCATTTCTTAAAATTGTAAATATTGTGTTATATTCTTCAGAATTAACAAGTATGTAAAGATATGATAGAGATGTTACAGTCTTAGAGATTTCGTAATCGCTTTTGCAAAATATTGTAGTTTCTTCACCTTGACTTGTAATAGAAGTGCAGGTAGCCTTTCTGTTATTTATAATTTTATAGAAACCATATGAAAAGCCTCTTAAGATATAGTTTTCATTGTTGGACTTTGCAGAGGTATTTAAAAGATTGTTAAGAGGATATATTAAAAGCAATGAGATTAAAAATATTACAGTAATTCTTTTTACCATAGTATAATATACCTCCTTGTATGTATTATACTATAATAATGTCGAATTTTATAATATTTTGTCTGCAATTTGCAAAATCACTTATAAATATACATATGAGTAGATGTAATCACTATATATAATTATTAAAAAGCTTTCATTTAGCTATTGACAAAAATGGATTTATGGTGTATAACTGTACTAACATAGTTAATACACCTATTTTACAGAAAAGGAGGAGTAAATATGTACGAAAAGTTAGTTGTTGTAGATAAGATGAGTCATAAACCTATCTATGAACAAATCGTTGAACAGATACAAAACTTAGTTATTACTGAAGTTTTAAAATCAGATGAAATGATTCCATCTGTCAGAAATCTTTCACGAGAATGTGGTACAAATCCTAATACAGTTCAAAAGGCATATAATGAGCTTGAAAGAATGGGAATTACTTATTCTGTACCAGGAGTAGGAAGATATGTTTCATGTAATGCAAAGGAAGTAGTGCAAAAGCTTATGTCAACATCAAATTCAGAATTAAAAACTATTGTAGAAAAACTCAAACTCTCAGGTATGACAATAGATGAAATTATTGATAAAGTAAAATTATTTTATGGAGGGGAACATAATGATTAAAGTTGAAAATGTAACAAAAAAATTTGATGATTTTATAGCATTAAAAAATATGAATTGTGAAATTTCAGAAGGCTGCATCTATGGTCTTGTCGGCAGTAATGGTGCTGGTAAAAGTACATTTTTAAGGCTTATCACAGGAATTTATAAGCCAGATGAGGGTAAAATCAGCATAGACGAAAAGCCGGTTTGGGAAAATCAAGAAGCAAAAAGTGATTTTGTTTTTGTTCCAGATGAACTTTATTTTATATCTCAGGCAACATTAAATAAAATGGCTAAATTATATAATGCTTGCTATCCGAATTTCAGTTTTGAAAGATATAAAATGCTTGTAGATAAATTCGGACTTGACCCCAAAAAGAAGATTGCAAGCTTTAGTAAGGGTATGAAAAGACAAGCTGCTATAATTTGTGCCTTGTCTTGTCAGACAAAGTATCTGTTCTTTGATGAAACCTTTGATGGCTTAGACCCAGTTATGAGAAATCTTGTCAAAAACTTGATTTTTGATGACATATGCGAGCGTCAGGCAACAGCCGTTATCACAAGCCATAGCTTGAGAGAGCTTGAGGACACCTGCGACCAGCTTACACTTTTGCATAAGGGCGGAGTTGTTTTTGAAAGTGATGTTCAAAATCTCAAAACTTCACTTTTCAAGATTCAAGCTGCGTTTAATATTGATTACGACAAAAAACTATTCACAGATAATGGAATAGAAGTTCTCGACTTTAAGAAAACCGGTGTGGTATCAAATTCTATTATTCGTGGTGATAAAGATAAGGTTATAGAAATTCTTTCAGGCTTTAAACCAATTATCCTTGATATACTTCCGCTCTCACTTGAAGAAGTATTTATCTTTGAAATGGGCGAGATGGGATATAAATTTGAAGATGTATTTGAAAAGGAGGAAGAGAAAAATGAAAAGAAATAAATTTTTCAGTCCTGCACTTATGCTCGAAGGAATCAAGCAGACAAGGGTTGTGGGAATATGTTTCGCGGTAATTTCTGTTTTAGCATCATGTGGCTATCCGTTGTTAAGGCTTATTTCATATGCATCTATGGATTATGATACACTTAAAGCCCAGCCATACTTTACAGTAGATATTGCTACATTTTCAATGCCAATATTTTTAATGCAATATATAATGCCGATAGTTATGATATTTTTGCTTTTTAACTTTATGAATATAAGAAAAGCATCGGATTTTTATCATTCTATTCCATTAAGTAAAACCTGTGTTTATCTTACATATACCGTTACTGCACTTATATGGAGTATAGTTACAGTAGTTGTAAGTACACTTCTTTCGTTTACTATCTATGCACTTTCATTAAAAACCGTAATAAACATAGAGTTTATCTGGCCGACAATAATATCTTCCATAATCTTAGCTATGTTGATAGCTTCAATCGCTCTCTTAGCAAAAGGTCTTTCAGGAACTATATTTACAAATATTATTATAACTCTTATAATAATGTTCTTGCCAAGAGTTATAATTCTCTTGTATACAACAGCAATAAATACATCAGTTAAGATTACAGATGTTTCATTTATGTCTTTGACAGATATTTATAATAATATAATTTTCGCACCATTTATATATAATAATTCATTTTTAATAGAGAAAACAACACCTATTTTGAACGCCTCAACTCAATGGTATAGTTTAATCTTAGCAATAATCTATTTTGTAATTGGCTTTTTCATTCATAAATTCAGAAAATCAGAATCAGCAGGTAAGAGTGCAGCATATAAGGGCGTTCAACCAGTTGTAAGAATACTTATTGGCTCAATCCCACTTTTACTTATCAGCTTTAATCTTGCTTGTGGTTTGAAAGTTTATACTGAGTTTTGGCTTATAGGAATATTAGTTTCTTTACTTGCATATTTCTTGTATGAGCTGATAACAACAAAGAGTGCTAAAAAACTTCTTATTTCTATACCATTTTATCTCATTGCAATATTAGCTAATGCGATATTTATTATTGCCTGTGTAAGTGAAAGAAACTTTATACTAAATGATATTCCAGAACCATCAGAAATTTCATCAGTTAGCATTTCATATAATAATGATTATTTAAACACTGTATATATTAATGATAACTATTATAAATATAAAACCGAGAATATTAAATTTGATGATAAAGAACTTATTAAGTGTATGCAATCATCATTGGTAGAAACTGTAGAAAAAGTTAAAGAAGATGATTTTAGTAAATTCTATAGTGAAAATTATATTTATTATGATGTAATATTCCATTGCTCATCAGGCAGAGATATTAAGAGAAGAGTTTATGTCAATATAAATAAACTTGGTGGAAGTGAGAATTTATCATTAGATTCATATATTCATAAAAACAAAGAATATGAGAATGCAATATATAGCTTACCAACGGATAAAGAATTAAAATCAATAAATATTGATACTTCAAATATTGATTTTTCAAAAGATGAATTAAATGAACTTTGGAAAATATATAAAGAAGAATTTAATTCAGCAAGTAATGAAGATAAGAGTATGCTAAGCTATAGAGATAATGATATTTATAATAATTATAATATAGATAATACTACAAGCATAGTAACAATAGGTTATGTTGGTATGAATAGCTTTTCTCAGCATTATCTTATAGATGCTAAAATTACTCCAAAGACATACAATAAGTACCTTAATAAAACAATGTCTAAACTTATCCAAGATAATATAGTAGATACAGTAAAGAAAAATGAAAGTAGTGCTGAATATTTCAGACTGGATTTTTCAGATTTGAAGAATAAAGATAACTATTTTACACTTGAATATTACAATGATAATGTTGGTGACGAAGACCTTATGATGAATCCATCAGTAGATGGAACACTTAAAAGATATAATGTTAATTATACTGATTCTGGCATTGATAAAAAGTATATTTCAGATTTACGCAAAATATCAAATATAATCATCAATGCCATATCAGAAGATGTAGATGTAGAAAAAGATAATCTTATTCAATGCTCATTATCTACAAATGTAAACTTGGAATATTCATATGATGGTGATAGAATAAACGGATATTCTATGAATTCACAAAGCCAAACAGTCTATGTAAATATAACTGATGAACAGTATGATGAGATTAACAGAATATTGAGTAAGTGTAGCAATCATACTAATTATGTTGAGCCTGAAAATTAATTTGCATATTTTTACATTTAACATTCCCATATAAAGCAGACGGCACAGCTTGAGATTAGTTCTCTTGCTGTGCCGTCTTGTTTTATTAATAATATGAATTTAAAACTCGTTTAAATCTAAAGGGGAGAGAATTTTAAATTTTATCCCAAAATCCTTCAAGTGTTGCGAAATAGTCGTCAGGAGTTTCTGCACGACGAATTTGAAGCACAGAACCGTCCTCACGAAGAAGAAGTTCAGCTGATTTAAGCTTACCATTATAGTTATATCCCATAGCGAAGCCGTGTGCACCTGTATCATGTATAACAAGTAAATCACCCATATCAATCTTAGGCAACGCTCTGTCTATTGCAAATTTATCGTTATTTTCGCAAAGTGAACCTGTAATATCATAGATATGGTCGCAAGGCTCATTCTCTTTGCCAAGTACTGTAATATGATGATATGCACCATACATTGCAGGACGCATAAGGTTTACAGCACAAGCATCAACGCCGATATATTCCTTATGTGTGTGCTTTTCGTGAATTGCTCTTGTTACAAGATGTCCATAAGGTGCAAGCATAAAGCGTCCAAGCTCTGTATAGATAGCTACATCGCCCATTCCAGCAGGAACAAGAACTTCCTCATATGCTTTGCGAACACCCTCACCAATAGCATAAATATCGTTAGGCTCTTTATCTGGTGTATAAGGGATTCCGACACCACCAGAGAGGTTGATAAATCCGATATGAACGCCTGTTTCCTTAGCAAGCTCAACAGCAGTTGTGAAAAGGATTTTTGCGAGCATAGGATAATATTCATTTGTAACAGTGTTACTTGCGAGGAATGCGTGAATACCAAATTCCTTAGCACCAAGCTCTTTAAGAGTTTTGAAAGCTTCTGTCATCTGTGGTCTTGTAAGACCGTATTTTGCATCGCCAGGGTTGTCCATAATAGTATTAGCAATAGAGAACTTTCCGCCTGGATTATATCGGCAGGAAATTCTTTCAGGAATTTTTCCGCAAGCCTGCTTAACGAAGTCAATATGAGTAATATCGTCAAGATTTATTGTTGCACCGATTTCGTTAGCATATCTGAACTCGCTTGTTGGAGTATCATTAGAGCTAAACATAATATTTGAGCCATCAAAGCCACAGCGTTTGCTCATAAGAAGCTCAGTGTAGGAAGAACAGTCTGTACCGCAACCCTCTTCCTTCAAGATTTTAAGAATTGTAGGGTTAGGAGTAGCTTTTACAGCGAAAAACTCCTTAAAACCTTTATTCCAAGAGAAAGCGTCATAAAGTCTTCTGGCATTTTCTCTGATGCCTTTTTCGTCATATATATGGAAAGGAGTAGGATATTTTTTTGCAATTTCCTCAGCCTGTTCCTTAGTGATAAAAGGTACCTTTTTCATTATAAATCCCTCCATTTATTTCATTTTTTCCGATTTTATCGAAAAAATAAAAAATTTCAACAAATATAATATATACCATTTTTGTATTACTTGTCAAGATAAGCATTTTAAATAATATACGAAATGTTTGTGCATAATCATTAAGTTATTGCTGACTGAATATTTGATTATGCAATCACTGTAGTATAAACTATATAAATTATTTCTGAAATCATTGCTTTCCGCTCGGTTTTGTGATATAGTAAATTGATGTATTTTGCCTGAAAGGTCGTGATGTTAGGGTTGGAAAAAAGGCTTAAGCTATATGGCTTTAACAACCTCACAAAAACTCTTAGCTTCAATATCTATGATGTTTGTTATGCTAAATCTCAGCGTGAGCAAATAGACTATATAAAGTATATAGACGAGCAGTATAATTCTGAGCGTTTAACGAATATTCTTTGTGATGTTACAGATATGATAGGAGCGAGTGTGCTTAATATCTCTAAGCAGGATTATGACCCACAAGGAGCGAGTGTAACCTTGCTTATTTCTGAAAAAGGCTATCCTGAAACGATAGACGAATCTTGTAACTGTGGCAGATGGCGTGAAGAGATTGCGGCACATCTTGATAAAAGCCATGTTACAGTGCATACTTATCCAGAATATCACCCAGATAATGCTATTGCAACATTCCGAGTTGATATTGATGTATCAACCTGCGGAACAATTTCTCCGCTTAATACACTCGATTTCCTTATTGATAGCTTTGATTCCGATATTATCACGATAGATTACAGAGTTCGTGGCTTTACTCGTGACCAAAGTGGCAAAAAGCTGTTTCTTGACCATAAGATGACATCAATTCAGGACTATATCAGAGAGGAAACTCTCCGCAGATATGATGCTATTGATGTTAATGTATATCAATCTAATATTTTTCATACTCAGATGCTCATTAAAGAAATTGAGCTTAAGAATTATCTATTCAAAACTGATGTTTATGAGCTTCCACCGAAAGAACGCCTTGAAATCTCAAACAATCTCCGCAAGGAAATGATAGAGATTTTCAGCGGTACAAATGTTTATGATTGAGGTAAGCAGAAATGAGTCTTTCACAGAACGACGCTCCACTTTATGAAGCACTTTTAGAATACAAAGAAAATAGAATAGTTTCATTCGATGTCCCTGGTCATAAGCAGGGAAAAGGCAATAGTGAGCTGACTAATTTCCTCGGTAAGCAGTGTATGAGTGTAGATGTCAACTCTATGAAGCCACTTGATAATCTTTGTCACCCAGTAAGCGTTATTAAAGAGGCACAAGAGCTTGCGGCAGAGGCATTTGGTGCAGCTTATGCCTTTTTTATGGTGAACGGAACATCAAGTGCAGTACAAGCTATGGTTATGAGTGTCTGTAAGCGTGGCGAAAAGATTATAATGCCAAGAAATGTTCATAGAAGCTCTATAAATGCCCTGATAGTCTGCGGAGCTGTTCCAGTATATGTTGACCCAGGACTTAATACACAGCTTGGAATACCTCTTGGAATGGCTGTTGAAGATGTGCAGAGAGCCATTAACGAAAATCCTGACGCAAAGGCTGTTATAGTCAATAACCCAACCTATTACGGTGTATGCTCCAATCTTCGTGAAATCGTCAAGATTGCCCATAAGGCAGGAATGAAAGTTCTTGTTGACGAAGCCCATGGAACACATTTCTATTTTGGCGACTATATGCCCCTTGCGGCTATGCGTGTCGGAGCAGATATGTCTGCTGTAAGTATGCACAAAACAGGCGGTTCGCTTACACAAAGCTCAATACTTTTGCTTGGTGAAAGTATGAATGCAGGTTATGTCCGCCAGATTATAAATCTCACCCAAACAACAAGCGGTTCATATCTTTTGACCTCATCGCTCGATATTTCACGCCGAAATCTCGCTCTTAACGGCAAAAGGATTTTCGAAAATGTAACAATGCTTGCAAATTATGGCAGAAGTGAAGTAAATAAGCTTGGCGGATATTACGCATTTTCCCGTGAACTTATTAACGGAGATACAGTTTTCGATTTTGACCCGACAAAGCTTTCTATACATACAAGAGATATTGGTTTAGCAGGAATAGAAGTCTATGATTTACTTCGTGACAAGTATGAAATTCAGATTGAATTTGGCGATATTGGCAATATTCTTGCGATAATTTCTGTCGGTGACAGAATCTTAGAGGTTGAAAGACTTGTTGCAGCACTTTCAGAGATTAAGCGTCTTTATTCCAAGACAAGTGCAGGCTTGCTCGACCACGAATATATAAAGCCTATTGTAGTATGTTCTCCACAGGACGCATTTTATAATGAAAAGGTACAGCTTCCAATAGAAGAAACTGTCGGCAAGGTTTGTGCGGAATTTGTTATGTGCTATCCGCCTGGAATACCTATTCTTGCTCCAGGTGAGCTGGTAACAAAAGATTCGCTCGATTATATTCTTTATGCCAAGAAAAAGGGTGCAACACTTCTCGGCACAGAAGATATGAACACAGAAAAGCTGAATGTTCTGAAATGATTTTTTGATAATGTTTTAGTAAAATTTACTTATATAATATTTAATTTCCAAATAAGTGTGGTATAATTTATTTGCAGATATTTTTTAAGGAGTTGATTTTTTGGAGCTTTGGTATACAGAGGAACAGACGAATAATGTCCGTTTTTCGATTCGCTGTGATAAGCAGATTTATGCGGCAGAATCAGACTATCAGAGAATAGAAATTTTTTCTACTCCCGAGTTTGGTAAAATTCTTATCCTTGATGACAGAATTATGCTGACCGAAAAGGACGAATTTATATATCACGAAATGATAACGCACATTCCGCTTTCTGTTAATCCGAATATTAAAAATGTTCTTGTTATCGGAGCGGGTGACGGCGGAGTAACCGCCGAGCTTACAAAATATGATAATATAGAACATATAGACCTTGTCGAAATAGATAAAATGGTTGTAGATGCCTGTCTTGAATATTTACCTGATGTTTCAGGCAAGCTTCTCGACAAAAAGGTTACTATACATATTGATGACGGCTTGAGATATGTTCGTAGCTGTGAAAATCAGTATGATTTAATTATAGTGGATTCAACCGACCCGGTAGGTCCTGGAGAGGGACTTTTTACAAAGGAATTTTACGGTAACTGCTATAAGGCTCTCAATGAGAGCGGTATTCTTGTAAATCAGCACGAAAGCCCATATTATTCAGTTTATGCAAGGGCTATGCGTCTTGCTCATAAGAAGATAGCGGACTTTTTCCCGATAGTAAGGGTATATCAGGCACATATTCCAACCTATCCGTCAGGTCATTGGCTGTTTGGCTTTGCTTCAAAGAAGTTCGACCCGATAAAAGACCTTGATGCAGATGCATGGAATAAGCGTGGATTAAAGACAAGATACTATAATACAGAGCTTCATAAGGGTAGCTTTGCTTTGCCAAATTATGTATTAGAAGCTTTAGGATAAATTTAGGGGGTAATCAAAATGTCAAAGGCATTGATAATTGGTGCAGGCGGTGTTGCAAGCGTAGTAGTTCATAAGTGCTGCCAAAATTCAGAGGTTTTTGAGGAAATTTGTATAGCAAGCCGTACAAAATCTAAGTGCGACGCACTCAAGGAAAAGCTTGATGGTGGAAAAACAAAAATTACAACTGCTCAGGTTGACGCAGATAATGTTGCAGAGCTTGTCGCTCTTATCAATAAAGAAAAGCCTGATATTGTCATAAATGTCGCTTTGCCATATCAGGATTTAACAATTATGGACGCTTGCCTTGAAACAAAGACAGACTATGTTGATACAGCTAACTACGAACCACTCGATACCGCAAAGTTTGAGTATAAGTGGCAGTGGGCATATCGTGAGAAATTTAAGGAGGCAGGAATTACTGCTCTCTTAGGCAGTGGATTTGACCCAGGCGTAACAGGTGTTTTTTCAGCTTATGCACAGAAACACCAGTTTGATGAAATCAATTATATTGATATTCTCGATTGCAATGCAGGCGACCACGGCTATCCGTTTGCAACAAACTTTAACCCTGAAATCAATATTCGTGAGGTTTCCGCAAAGGGAAGCTATATTGAGGACGGTAAGTGGGTAGAAACAGAGCCTATGGAAATCAAGAGAGTTTATAATTTCCCAGAAATAGGCGAGAAGGATATGTATCTTCTTCACCACGAAGAATTAGAGTCGCTTGCACTTAATATCAAGGGCATTAAGCGTATTCGTTTCTTTATGACTTTTGGACAGAGCTATCTTACACATCTCAAGTGCCTTGAGAATGTTGGAATGACCTCTATTGAGCCAATTGAATTTGAGGGCAAGCAAATTGTTCCACTTCAGTTTTTAAAGGCTGTTCTTCCAGACCCAGCATCTTTAGGACCACGCACAAAGGGCAAGACAAACATAGGCTGTATCTTCCAAGGTAAGAAAGACGGCAAGGATAAAACATATTATCTTTATAATGTTTGTGACCATGAGGAGTGCTATAAGGAAGTAGGCTCACAGGCTATTTCTTATACAACAGGCGTTCCTGCAATGATAGGTGCAGCTATGATTCTCACAGGCAAGTGGAAAAAGCCTGGCGTATATAACATAGAGGAATTCGACCCAGACCCATTTATGGACGCACTCAACAAATGGGGACTTCCATGGAAAGAAAGCTTCAACCCAGATTTAGTAGATTGATTTTTTAGTAAATTACAGTAAAAATAACAACTCGAATTATTTACCTGAATGGTTTATAATCCGAGTTGTTTTATTTTTAATTTATTTTTGAACCTTTTGCCAAACCTTGAAATCGTGCTTAGTGCCTTTCTTTATATCATAAAGGGCTGAATCAGCGTGTTTTAGACATTCCATAATTGATTCCTGATTATATTTTTGTGATGTTGAAATACCAATAGAGCAGGAAATTCTGTGCTGTGCATCAATTTCAATAGGCCGCTTTAATGCGTTAGCAATGTCATTTATAAAGTATCCATTTTCCTCGATTTTTTTATAAATCTGCTTTGAGATTTTTATACCAAACTCCGTAGAAGAACCTGGAAGAACTATTATAAATTCATCTCCGCCGTAACGAACACAATATCCTTTATCTCCAACTATTTCGGTAAATAGAGAAGAAAGCTTTTTAAGCATAAGGTCGCCAATATCGTGACCGAAGGTGTCATTGCAGTATTTGAAATTATCAAGGTCGATATATAGAATGGTTGTTTCTTGTTCCTCAAAATTTTGTTTTGTGGAATAATCTGAGAAGTCCTCAAGCTTTTTCGCAAAGCCTTGACGATTAAGCAAGCCTGTGAGCAGGTCAGTAACAGAGCTTTTCTGAAGCTTGGCATTTATGGCTTTAATTTCTATCTTAGCATTAAGGCGTTCAACAGCATCTAAAATTTGCATAGCCGCAAATTTAAATATAATAAGGTCTGTGTTTCCAAAAAAGTGGATATTAGAAGTTAAATTCTCATGAACTTTCACAATAGAAATCATAACGCCTTTTAGAACTTCATTAATATACATAGGTATACACATCAATGATGCAACATTTATTTTTCCGAAAATGTTAAGAATACAATCATAATCATCAAAAGTTTTGTCAAAACGAGATGTAATAAATTCTTTTCTATAATCTAAGAAGAAGTTAGTTATAGTTTGAATATCTTTATCAGTCAGACTAATGCTTTTGCTTTTATAAGAAATTTTTGGAGAATTATTTTTCATTTCTATAAACAAAGCACAATCTATATTGTAGCTATTCTGAATATTGTTCATAGCACTATTGACAAGTTCTTTATCAGTAGAATAATCCTTATTGAGCAAATCTTGCCATGAAATAAGGAAATTGATACCCTTATTCTTATTACTTAGTTCGTGCTCAATTTTACAACGCTTAGACATTAATTCAAGTTGTTTTTGAGTTACACTTTCAAGCTTAAGGTCAAATTTTTTATGTGGCAATGTTCTGTCCTCAAGCTTTGCACGAAGAATTTCTGCTTTGAATTGATAATTATGTGTTTCGCAAAAATCAAGTGCATCGTTTAATATCTCTACAGCCTCCTTGTGTCTTCCCTGAATTTCATAAAGGTCATATTGTGCAATCGCAAATTGATAATATGCAAAGAATAAGTTTCCTGTTGAACGGAAAAGATGAATTCTTGCCCTGTCAAAATATTTTTGGGCTTTTTCAATATCATCATCTTTTGCAATTAAGCCCGCAGTGAAAAAATAGAAGAACATATCATCGTCCCATAAATAAAAGCTTGATTCAACAGGCTTTTCAAGCATATGAGAAACTGACCTTTCGAGCTTGCTGAAATAGAGATTAGCATTATACTCTATTCCGAGATAGTAATTACATAGAACCATAAAACCGTAAATCTTGCCGAGGTTGCATATTCTCATTTGATGCTCATCAAGAGCGTCAAGAAGTTCAATAACTATTGTGAGATAATTAATAGCAGTATAATATTCATGTGCAAGTATAGCATTAGTTGCCATATTATAGAGTGTTTCGCAAATCCGATATGGATTATTGAGTTTGTAGAGAATACCAAGTGCCTTGTTGAAATATTTATTGGCAACATCGTATTCTTCGCTAACAATACGATTATATCCAAGCCCATTATATACATTGGATTCCTCAAATTTATTATTCTGACCTTCTATAATTTCAAGAGTTTTTTTATAAAAATAATCTACTAATGAAAAATAGCCATAAGAAGATGCCATCATAACATTTTTCTGCCATGCTTTTATCATAATAGATTCATTATTAATTTTTTTTGCAAGAGCCATACCACGCTTGAAGTATTCCGCATTTTCAATTCCATCAGTGCCATTTACAAAGTATAGAATATCATTGCAGGTGCCAAAAAGATAGATATATGCAAGGTGATTATAATATTTATACTTGATTGCATCATTTGCGAAATTTTCATCTATAATAAGATTTACATCCCAAGAATAAATATTCTTCCAGCAGTTTGAGGTGATAATATAATCTAAAAGCTTTGCCTTAAATTTATATTCTTCATCATCAATTTCATCAGAAAGGTCGAAACATTCTTGAATATATTTATTTGAAGTTTCTTTTTGCCCATATCTTAATTGTATTAAAGCTGAAATGTATGAACAACTGAATCTTTCCTCAAGGCTTGTTGTCATTTTAATGGAATTATTTATATTATCACAAAGCATAAGTGCCGTTGTTGAATTATCAAGGCATAATGCGACTATGCTATAAAGCTTTAAATAAGAAAGTTTATCCTTGAGAGGAATAGTGATTTTCTCAATCTCAAATTTATTATGAATTTGCTCAAGATAATAATTTGCCTGACCTATCATTACACATGAAACCATATTGTTGATAAGTCTGACATAAGGATTTATATCTTTCGGGATAGGGTCAAAAAGCTCTACTCTTTCACTTTCTGAGGCGTGTCCATCTTGTAAGCTCCAGTCAACAATCATATTGTTGCTATCAATATAATCAATCATAGTGTCCCAATCTTTTTTTGTATATTCTGGAACATCATATACTTCATTATAATTAGCAAGAAGGGCGATATTTTCTTTATTATGATTAACAAGTTCAATGAGGAGCTTTATAGTGGATTGTTCTGCAAAATGTAATTTATTAAGAAGCATAAAAAGAGTATGCTCCTTAGAAACATATTCAAGAATGTTATAGACTGATTTAGTAAAACGCTTTGCTTCATATTCGTATTCTGCGAAAATCAAATCTTCATCACGCTGACATTCGCCTGTTTCGATATAACTTTTTATTACAGAGCGAGCCTGAAAATATACATCAGCTTTTTCAAGAAACTCATCTATTGCGACATCACTATAAAATTTCTGATAAAGCTCCATAATCCAGTCGAGGAAAGGCTCAAAAACACTGTGCATATATTTTGAAGAAAATTCATGATATAAAAAGCAAATGTCATCGTCTTGTGTTTCAAATACTTCTCTTAGTTCTGATTCTTGAAGATTAAGAGTGTTATAATATTTAACAAAAAGTATATTGTTATGTCTTTGCTTTATATTGTTAAGAATTGAATCAATTATTTTACGAATATATAACTGTGAGCATGATTCCATAATTTAAGCCTCCACACAATATTTAAATTATTATACCAAATAATTTCCTTATTTTCAATATTATTTTATTAAGTTTAACCATAAACTATTTAATATCAATTTATATATTCCTTTATAATAATTAGATGCTTATATATCATTTTATTAAAAATTTCAATGGCTTTTTATATATTTTCTTCGTTGCAGTTGGTTTAATTTAAAATAAAATTTATTAAATATTTAATTGTCTTGCTTTATTGTGAATACTTGATATTTCAGGTGAAATCTGTTAGAATATAGTGAAAATAGGGAAGGACTGATTTTTATGTTATCTAAAAACCTTATTGACCTTGAGAATCTCTCTGTTAAAGAGATTCTCGATATAATTGACCTTGCCAATAAGATTAAAGCTAATCCGTCGGAATATGCAAATGCTTGTCAGGGAAAAATACTTGCAACTCTTTTCTACGAACCTTCAACAAGAACCAGAATGTCATTTTCAACTGCTATGATGCGTCTTGGTGGTAATGTTATAGGCTTCGATAACCCAATGAATTCCTCTGTTTCTAAGGGTGAAACGCTTAAAGATACGCTTACGGTTATAGGTGGATATGCTGATATTATCGCAATTCGTCACCCATTAGAGGGTTCTGCTGAGGCGGCAGCAATGTATTCTCCGGCACCGATTATAAATGCTGGTGATGGTGGTCATCTTCATCCAACACAAACTCTTGCTGATATTGTAACACTATATAATGAAAAAGGCAGACTTGATAATCTTTGCATTGGTCTTTGTGGTGATTTGAAATATGGCAGAACAGTTCATTCCCTGATAAAAACTATGAGCAGGTTTAAAGGCAATAGATTTGTGCTTATATCTACTCCAGAGCTTACAGTGCCACAATATATTAAAGATGTTATGGATAATGCTGGTTGTGAATATACAGAACTTACAAGTCTTAAAGAAGCTATGAGCGAACTTGATGTTCTCTATATGACAAGAATACAGAGAGAACGCTTTGAAAATGACGAAGAATACGAACGCCAAAAAGGTGTTTTTGTACTTGATAAGGAAAAACTTGATTTAGGTAAATCTGACCTTCGTATACTTCACCCACTTCCAAGAGTTGATGAGATAGATTATGAGGTTGATGATGACGAAAGAGCCAAGTATTTTCAACAGACAGTTTATGGAATGTATGCAAGAATGGCTCTATTTATGACAATGCTTAATGGCGAAAAAAAGGTACTAAAAAAATATAAAAATGATGGTCCTTATAAAGATGTTATCTGTACAAATGAGCATTGCATAACTCATCAAGAAACATATTTGCCTAAGAGATTTAAGGAATATGGTGATATGCTTGTCTGCGAATATTGTGAAAACAGCACTCATAAATAATAACAAAAAGAACAAGCCAGTTATGCTTGTTCTTTTTTCCTCTCCAAGAAAAAATGGTTATACTAAAAAATTGCTTGATTCATTTTTAAGTGTTGCAAAAAATGAATATGATGTTAGGATTATAGATTGCTATAAGCTTATGCCTAAGCCTTGTATACACTGTGGAAAATGTGAAACCGCTGATTTATGTGTGTTTGATGATTTAGATGAATATAATACACTTCTTAACGAAGCAGAGGCTTTGGTTTTTGCAAGTCCTGTATATAATTTATCTGTGCCAGCACCACTGAAAGCTTTAATAGATAGAAGCCAAAGATATTTTTCAAAGAGGTTTTCACTTGGTATTAAGCCACCTATAAAAAAACATAAAAAAGCAATTTTATTACTTACTTGTGGAAGTGATGATAGAAGTGGTTTTGAGATTATAGAAAAACAGCTTTCGAGAATGTTTACAATTATAAACACTGAGCTTTTCGGAAAGGTTAGTATAGCAGAAACAGATAAAATCAAGGATACCACTGAATGTGAAAGGCAAGCTTATGAACTGGCAAAAAGCTTGGCTGATATAGTTTAAATTTACATAATTTTATATTAAAAGACCTCTCATATCAGAAATTTAAATCTGGTATGAGAGGTTTTAATTTAGATAGGAGATGGATTTTCTCCAACTATATTTCCATAGAGGGAAAGTGAGGTGTGGTTTTTATCGAATGGATTCGTTATAACAAGTCTGGCATTTTTGCTCGAAATAGTATTGTCAAAGCTAAGATTTTCAATCGTAGCAAATTTAACCCATTTAGTTGAGCCACCATTGTGTTTAAGAATATAAATTGTATCATCTTCTATTTTATATTGACCTTTGATGATTTCGTAATCATCTTCTGTATTATGCATAGTGCAATAACGATAGAAAGTGAATTTTCCATTAGCATTTAAGATGAATTGATATACAAGTGTTGGTGAATGGCAGGTTATACACTGCATAGTTGTATTTTCCCATACTGATGAGCTTCCGCCAATATGAATTGATGTGCTTAATATCTTTTTTAAGGCGTCAAGCTTTTTTAGGGTTACATCTACATGGTCATAGCCAGATAATGATTCATAGAGCTTAAGGGCTTCTACATATTTGTTTGTGTCATATAAGTAATTAGCCTGACTTAATGTTGCAGAATTTGCCTTTTCAAGAGCATCTGTATTTTTTGTTATTTCATATATCTGCATAAAAAGTTGGCTGGCATCTGAATATTCACCCTTATTATAAAATTCATCAGCTTTGTTCATAACGATATTTTCGACCTTTTCTGCAAGCTTTTCAGAATCTTCATAACCATATAAATCTGAAAGTGTTTTAAGAGCAGAAATATAATCTCCGTTGGAATACAGAAATTCACCATATTTATACATAGCCTCAAGGTATTTTTCTGAGGAATCACTATAATCTATCTGATGGAAAATATCAGCCGCTTCAAGATACTTTTTATCATTAAAAAGATTTTTTGCTTTAAGATACTTGGCATGAAGAATTTTTTGTTTGCTGTCACTATAGCCATTTAATTTGCTTAGGGAATCTATTGCCTCGTCATATTTTCCCTCATTTATTAATGCTGTTGCCTGATAGTAATTGCTTGCAGGAATCAAAAAATAGTAGGTACAGAATGTTAATGCAGCAGCAAAAAGAAGTATGATTGTAAATGCAGCTATTTTGCTTTTGCCAAACCTGAATCCAGACTTTTTTTCTTTCTTTCTTTTCTTTGGTTTAGACTGAATATTTAGAGAAGCTTCCTGTTCTTTTGAAGTATCAATTTGAGTTTCAGCTGGTGAAATTTCTTGTTCGTTATTTTGATGTTTAAAAAGTTTTTCATTGCGGTTCATACTTGATACATCGGTGTTTTCAAGTAGCCATTCAAGTTCTGCGCCACATTTACAGCAGGAACTTTCGACCGACCAGTTGAATGTACCACAAACGCAAAGCCAATAATTACTTCCTATTTGTGGTGCATAAAGCAGCTTATCGAGAGGAAGTCCCTTTTTAGACCATGAATTTCTTAAATTTTCAAAATATCTGCCCATATATGAGGATATATTATTTTGTTTAATAGAAACATTAAAATGCTGAGCTTTTTCGTTAATCCATTCTTCTCCGTCAGAATCAATAGCACTATTAAGAATAATATCAATAGACATAGTTTCAGGATTTTCTATTGGAATTAAAGTATCGTCTCCGAAACACTCATTTCTTTTTGCATTAATATTTTCAAATGAATAGTTTTCGATGCGTGCAATTTCATTTCTTATTATGCCATAGCATATGATGTCTATTTTAATTGATTTAAGAGTTTCGGGCTGGATATTCATAAACTTTATATTGGCAAAAAGTTCATTAGAATCATTTTCCTTATATAAGTTAGCACAACAAATAAAAAGTGGTGAACCATCGAGCCACCTTATTTCATTATTTGAATTTATGATTTGAAAATCAGCCTCATTCATATCCAACCCTCCTTTTTTATATAAAAATACATATTCATTCTATTATAAATAATAACTCATGTCAAGAAAAAAATTCACAGAAAATTCATAATTTACAAATAGCAGATATATCTAATCAACGATTTTTTGCTTTATTCAGCATTGAAAGTTGTTGAAATATGCTGTATAATATATAAATAGCTGTTTTTAAGATAATATTAAATGTTAGGAGCTTCAGAAATGGAGATACGCACTATTAAAGCGGAAACAATTACTGATACAGTAGAAAGGCTTTTTAAAGACTTGAATTATAATATTGGCAATGATATAAGCGAGGCCCTTTGCAATGCACAGAAAAATGAGGAATCGCCTGTCGGAAAGGCTGTTATAGCCCAACTTTTAGAAAATAATAAAATTGCTGCGGAGGAGAAGATACCTATCTGTCAGGATACAGGAATGGCTGTTCTTTTTGTTGAATATGGCGAAAGAGTTGTTATTGATGGCAATTTTAAAGAAGCTGTTGAGGAGGGTGTCCGCAGAGCATATGTCGGCGGGTATTTGAGAAAATCTGTTGTTACTGACCCTGTTTTTGATAGAGTCAATACTAAAGATAATACTCCTGCAATTATTTATACTGATATTGTTGAGGGAGATAAGATTAAAATTCTTGCTGGCTGTAAGGGCTTTGGCAGTGAGAATATGTCTCAGATTAAGATGCTTACACCATCTGCTGGAATTGAGGGCGTAAAGCAATTTATACTTGATGCAGTTAAATATGCAGGTCCTAATCCATGTCCACCGATTGTTGTCGGAATTGGAATCGGTGGAACATTTGAGAAAGCGGCACAGCTTGCCAAAAAAGCTACTCTAAGACCGATAAATACTAAAAATGAAGACCCACGCTATGCAAAGCTTGAGGACGAACTCATAGAAGAAATAAATAAAATGGGTTTTGGCCCAGCAGGTCTTGGTGGAAATACAACAGCAATAGGTGTTAATGTTGAAACATATCCAACACATATTGCAGGTATGCCAGTTGCGGTTAATATCTGTTGTCACGCTGCAAGACATAAGGAGGCAGTTATATGATTATAAAGACAGATGACGGAAAAATTAAAATAACTCTTCCGCTTACAGATGATGATATAAAAGAACTTCACGCAGGAGATAGCGTTCTTATCTCAGGCAGTCTTATTACAGGTCGTGATGCCGCTCATAAAAGGCTTTATGAGCTTATAGAAGAGGGAAAGGAACTTCCTGTTGATATTAAAGGCGAGGTTATCTACTATGTAGGCCCTGCACCTGCAAAGCCTGGTCACGCAGTAGGCCCTGCTGGTCCTACATCAAGCTATCGTATGGATAAATATTCTCCTATTTTGCTTGATTTAGGTTTGAAAGGCATGATAGGCAAGGGTGCAAGAACTCAGCCTGTTATTGACGCCATCATCAGAAACAAGGGCATTTATTTTGCAGCAATAGGCGGTGCGGCGGCTCTTATTTCAAGAAGTATTAAGAGCAGTGAAGTTCTTGCCTATGAAGATTTAGGTACAGAGGCTATATATCGCTTTGTTATAGAGGATTTTCCAGCAGTAGTTGCTGTTGATTCTTTTGGCAATGATGTATATAAATTTGGTGCAGAAAAGTACAGAAAATAATGCTTGATATAATGGCTTTGAAAAATTATTAATTTAGAAGTTATGGTCAGCATTTATTTTTCAGAAAAATAGTTACCAAAAGCGTTAATTGGCGGACTTTGTCCGCCAATTAACGGGCAAAGAATGTTAAGGGCTTTGCCCTTAAAACCCACGAGGGACTCCGTGAGCCTTTGAAAAGGCTAAAGCGAAACTTTTATCTGTCTTAGATTAAGTTAGTAAACTATTGTAGGGGCGAATTGTTTTCGCCCACTCGGTAGCTACTTTCTCCGCATGAACAAGCTGCTTATGCTTACTACGAGCGAGACTTGTCGAGCGATTCTGCGTCTTGACGGCGGAGGCACTCCGTAAAATTATAATCAGAGAGGAAATGAAAACTATGAGCAATACCAACGAAAAACAAAGCTTCGCTACCCGTGCCGTACACGCTGGCAATGGTATCGACACTAACACAGGTGCTATTAAGCACGCTATCACAATGGCTAACAGCTATGTACTCCCTTATGACGCAACAACTCTTAACTGGAGTGATGCAGATGTAAATATCTACACAAGAAACGGCGGTGCTAACCAAGGTTATCTCCAAGAAAAGCTTGCTTCTCTTGAAGGCGGTGAGGATTGCGTAGTTCTTGCAAGTGGTGTTGCGGCTCTTTCAGGTCTTTTCTTTGCACTTCTCAAGAGCGGTGACCATGTTATTTTCTCAAGCGTTACATATATCGCTGTATATCGTCTTTTGAATGAGCTTTTCAACAATAAGTTTAATATTGAAACTACTATTGTTGATACAACAGACATTGATGCTGTAAAGGCGGCTATTCGTCCTAATACAAAGCTTATTCATATCGAAACTCCAGGTAATCCAACTCTCAATGTTACTGATATTAAGGCTATTGCAGACCTCGCACACGAGCATAATATTCTTCTTTCCTGTGATAATACTTTTGCTTCACCTTATAATCAGCGTCCTTGCGAGCTTGGTGCAGACTTTACTGTTGAAAGTCTTACAAAATATATTAATGGTCATGGCGATGCTATGGGTGGTGCTATTATCGGTAAGAAAGAATATCTTGATATTATCAGAGCACAATCTCAGGTTAATCTCGGTGCTACAATCAGCCCGATGAATGCTTGGCTTATTATGCGTGGTTCGGTTACACTTCCACTCAGAATGAAAAAGCACAACGAGAATGCTCAGGCTGTTGCTGAATACCTCGAGTCACTTCCTTGCACAAGCTTTGTTGCATATCCTGGACTCAAGAGCAGTAAGTATTATGAGCTTGCAAAGGAGCAAATGCCAAACGGTTGTGGTGGTGTATTCTCATTTGGACTTAAAGCTGACCACGATACAATCAATAAGTTTATAAGTGAGCTTAAAATGATTGTTTCTGCTGTTTCTCTTGGACACGAGGGAAGTCTTATCGTATTCCTCGGCGAAGATGACGAAAGACAGTATCTCTATCCAGAAGAATTCCATAATGGCTTTATGCGTTTCTCTGTCGGTCTTGAGGACGCTGAAGATATTATTGCTGACCTCGACCAAGCACTTCGCAAGTCTGGTATTCTAAAATAATTTGATGACAGCTTGAGAAAAACTTTTAGCTGTCTTAGGGTTGATTTTATATCAGCCCTATTTTATTGTAAGAGGGAAAATTATGGATTTTACTTATGATGAAGTCCTTAAACTTAAAAAGTATATGGACGAAAAACTTTCTGTATATGTTCACTTTCACGATGCCTGCGGAGGTCAATATTTTAATCTTGATGAACCGAATGAGGACGCTAAGCACGAACTTGAAAGATATTTCGCAAAGCTAAATAAATCCGTTAAGTTTGCAGAGGATAATATGATCTTTACTGTTGAGGAGGGTAAGAATAATGGTTAAGTTTTATGACAGCGTTGATGATAGTTTACTGAAATTTGCAGTTATCTTTGCTATGTACGACGGAAAATATATTTTTTGCAAGCATAAGCAAAGAGATACCTTCGAAATTCCCGGTGGACATCGTGAAGAAAATGAAACCATAGACGATACCGCAAAGCGTGAACTTTATGAAGAAACAGGTGCAGTAGATTTTGAAATTGAGCCTGTCGGAGTTTATTCTGTCACTGAAAAAGGTAATTTTAATGGTGCGGAAACCTTTGGTATGCTGTATTATGCAAATATCAGAAGCTTTGAAACAGAACTGCATAGCGAGATTGAAAAAATTATCATAACTGATAAAGTTCCCGAAAATTGGACATACCCAACAATTCAGCCTGATATTTTTCAATATGTTTTGAATTATTTAAAAAAGGAAAGAATGATATGAAATTTCATAAAAAACATCCTTATCTATTTTGGGAGCTTATAGGCTTGGCAGTACTATTTATTGATTTTTTACTTATTGTCTGTTTTTTTGGCTTACTTGATTTAAAGGGCGATGCAGTTTATGCAACGATTGTTTTCACTGCAATTTTTGCAGGGATGATTATGTTCCTTTCGCCTGCTATAATATTTATCAGGCATAGAAAATCTGCAAGCTCAATAAGATACGATAACTTTGCAGATGCAATAATATTTGAGAAAAAATCAGATGTTTTGAAAGCGGTACTTGTTTTTATAATTAGTTTACTCGTATTTATAGCAGTTGCAGGATTTATGTGTTATACTGGGTTTGTGATTTTCATACCACTTGCAATTTATGCCGCAGCTGCGGTTTATATTCCTTGGAAAAAGTATACTCTTTCTAAATTTTATAAGGTTAAAAATGCAGAAAAATATTGCGAGTTAATTTGTGCTGATGACAGTGATTTTCTTGATAGGCTGGATAAAGAATATACATTGACAGCTTTTAATATTGGCAATAAACCGAATGCCGAGCTTTTGAATTTCTTATATAATGCAATGAATTTTAAAGGCTTTATTAAAGATAACAAGCTTAGAATTTATATTCTGGATAATGCTTTTATAAGCAAAACATACAGCTTTAAAACCGAGCCGAATCTATCATTGCTTTGTATTCTTCCTGATGATTTGAATCTTTCAGATAAAAATGAGCTTAGCAAACTGTTTAATTACCGTACAAGTGCTCTGTTTGATAAATATGAAGCAGTTATACATATATTGATTGAGGAATATATAGAATGTATAAATTACAATGAATATTTAAAGTGATTATATCATTAAAATTAAGAATATAATTACCTGCGACCTTTTAGGATAATTGTCATTTTAAATTTAAGAATATGGTTGACAAAATCATATGCTTGTGTTATCCTATTATTACATTAGCGTGCTAAAGCAAAAGCACAAAATTGAGATGAGGTATATTATGAAAAATTACAGTAAAATTACTCCTGAGGGTACAAAGGATTTCCTCTTTGAGGAATGCCTTTCCACAAGGACGGTTTCACATATTTTGGGCGAGGTCTTTTCTCAAAGAGGATTTCATGAGGTTTTGACTCCTGGAGTTGAATTTTATGATGTTTTCTCAAATCCTGCTGCACAGATTCCGCAGGAAAATATGTTTAAATTGAGCGATTCTAAGGGCAGACTTATGGTTGTCCGTCCAGATTCAACTCTCCCGATAGCAAGAATGACTGCTACAAGACTTCAAAACGAGGTTTTGCCAATCAGACTTTATTATAATCAGAGAGTTTATAGAAATAATCGTGGCTTAACAGGCAGAAGCAACGAGGTCATGCAGACAGGTATAGAGCTTTTAGGCATTTCTGGTAAGCGTGCAGACCTTGAAATCATTACTACTGCTATCGAGGCATTGACAAGATGTGTTCCTGATTTTAGAATAGAACTTGGTCATGCTGGCTTCTTTAAGGCTCTTTTGAATAAGCTTCCTGTATCTGATAATGAGCGTGAGGATATACATTCATTCATCGAGGCAAAGAACTATTCTGCACTTAATAGTTTTCTTGATACCCTTGAGCAGACTAAGGCTGTTGCAGCAATCAGAAGATTGCCAAGACTTTTTGGTGGTGAGGAAGTTCTTAACGAGGCATCTGAGCTTTGTGATGATAAGGACGCACTTCGTCCACTTGAGTATCTCAAGGAAATCTATGATTGCCTTACAAAATTTGGTCTTGGTGAAAGACTTATGATTGACCTCGGACTTGCTCAAAGAAATGACTATTATAGCGATATAGTTTTTTCAGGCTATGTTGAGGGTTCAGGTGAGCCTGTGCTTATCGGTGGTCGTTATGATAAGTTGCTTGATATTTTCGATTCACCTATGCCTGCAAGTGGTTTCGGTATAAATGTAGACGCTCTTGCAAAGGTTATGCTTTCAAGAGGTCAGATTAAAATGAAGCCATTGCCTGATGTACTTGTTCATGGTGATGATAGCTTTGAGGTTAAGTCTATCAAGCATTATCAAGCACTTACACAGAGTGGACTTATCTGCGAGAACAGCGTATTCTCTACAAGAGATGAGGCTATTGCATATGCAAAGAAAAAAGGTATAGCAAGAATTGACTTCGTTAATGAAGAAGTCGAAACTGTTCTCTTAAATTAAGATTTGAAAGGATTTTATTATATATGAAGCCATTAAGAATTGCTCTTACAAAGGGCAGACTTGAAAAGGATACAATAGGCTTGCTTGAATCGGCAGGATATGACTGCACAGCCGTTCGTGAAAAGGGCAGAAAGCTCATTCTTCCGATAGGTGACGGAGATATTGAGGTTGTTCTTGCAAAGGCTGCTGATGTTATTACATATGTCGAAAACGGTGTATGCGATTTAGGCGTTGTTGGAAAAGATACTATTATGGAAAACGGTAGTTGTTTCTTTGAGATACTCGACCTTGGCTTTGGCAAGTGCCGTTTCGCACTTGCTGGCAAGGGTGGAAGAAGTGCTGAGGAATTTTTCTCAGGCTATGGAGAAAAGACCATCGCAACTAAATATCCTAATGTTGCAAGAAACTTTTTCGAGGGCAAGGGTATGGATATAAGAGTTATCAAGATTGAGGGCTCTGTTGAACTTGCACCGCTCCTCGGACTTGCAGATGCTATCGTTGATATAGTTGAAACAGGTTCTACTCTTAGAGAAAACGGACTTACTATTATAGAGGATAATGTCGCTCCAATTTCTGCAAGACTTATTGCAAATACAGCAAGCTTAAAGCTTAGAAAAGCAGAAATTGAGGCATTGGCACAAAAGATGGAAGAGGAAAGGAGAAAATCCTCATGATTAGAAAAATTAAAGCAGATGGTGTTCAAGAAGTAGAATTTCTTGCAAAGCTCGGCGAAAGAAGCCGTAACACCAATAAAGATGTAACAGAAACAGTAAGCGAAATCATCAATAATGTTATGATGAACGGTGACAAAGCTGTTCGTGAGTATACTATTAAGTTTGACGGCAAAGCTCCTGACGCTTTTGAAGTTCCAAAGGAAGAGCTTACAGCTCTTACTGCTGATTGCGACCCTGAATTTATCGCAACTCTTAAAAAGGCTGCTGATAATATTCGCAACTTCCACGAAAGACAAAAACAACAAAGCTGGCTTACAACTAAAGATAACGGTGTCATTATGGGACAGCGTATTCGTGGCTTAAAGCGTGTAGGTCTTTATGTTCCGGGCGGTACAGCAGCTTATCCGTCATCTGTTCTTATGAATGCTATTCCTGCAAAAATTGCTGGAGTTTCTGAACTTATTATGGTAACTCCTCCAGGCAAGGACGGCAAGCCTAATCCAGATATTATGGCAGCCGCAGCTATTGCAGGCGTTGACAGAGTTTTCCTTATGGGTGGTGCTCAGGCTGTTGCGGCTCTTGCATACGGTACTGAATCTGTTCCTAAGGTTGATAAGATTGTTGGCCCTGGTAATATTTTCGTTGCTATCGCAAAGAAATTGCTCTACGGAACAGTTGATATTGATATGATTGCAGGTCCGAGCGAAATTCTCGTTCTTGCAGACGAAAGTGCAAATCCGAAATTCCTTGCGGCTGACCTTATGAGTCAGGCCGAACACGATAAGCTTGCTTCTGCTATTCTTATTACAACTTCTGATAAATTGGCAGAGGATACAATAAAGGAAATTTACAGACAGGTTGAGGAACTTTCAAGAAAGGATATTATTGAATATTCTCTCGATAACTACGGTGTTATTATCGTTTGTGACACTATGGAGAGAGCAATAGAGCTTGCAAATGAGCTTGCTCCTGAACATCTTGAGGTTTGCTGTGAAAATCCTATGGAGTATGTCGGCAAGCTTGATAATGCAGGTTCTGTATTCTTAGGTAACTATTCTCCAGAACCACTTGGCGATTATTTTGCAGGTCCTAACCATGTTCTTCCAACATCTGGTACAGCAAGATTTTTCTCACCGCTTTCTGTCGATACCTTTGTTAAGAAATCAAGCTTTATTTACTATACAGAGAATGCTCTACAAAATGATAGCGATGACATTATAAGATTTGCAAATACAGAGGGCTTAACCGCTCACGCAAATTCTATTATTGTAAGAAAGAAATAAGAACAAACTTTCCAGACGGGAATCCGTAAGGATTCCCGTTATTTATCTAATACTTATGTTGATGTGATAAAACTTAAAAGTTTCGCTCAAGCCTTTTCAAAGGCTTGCAGTTTCCAAAGGCAGAGCCTTTGGTCGCTCTCCGCAGAGAGCGAAATACTTTA
>OGXX01000278.1_pt1 | contig 56753 bp, 58 predicted proteins | sample 1576301 | NCBI WGS metagenome assembly OGXX01 (sample SAMEA3541469, study PRJEB24748) | human gut metagenome | biome: human gut; feature: human-associated habitat; material: faeces | place: China | collected 2012
TGTTACATTTTGTAACATTTTCATTATTTCTATTAGTCTAATTTTATTTATTATTTAAACAAGAATTTAAACTTTATATTAATTTTCTTTTTTAAGCTAAATAAGCATTTTCCACTTCCCTTTCAAAAGTATTATTTGGAAACCTATTTTGTATTACTAATTGATGGGAGGTTTCCAGTTTTTACCAATTTAAGTAGAATCCTTCATATTCTTCATCATTCATTATTGCATTAGTCATTTCTTTTGTCTGGTTTTCAATTATATCGTTATACTTCAAATCCATGTCTTGATATTTTATTTTTCTATTGAGCTTATCCATTATTTTTGCAGCCAATATTTTTCTTATTTCCAATTTTAAGCTATTTGTTCTTTTATCTAAGTCTTCTTCTGTTATCTGTTTGGTGTTTATAAGTTTTAGAACAGTTTTGTCCACGATTTGTTGTCTGAATTCTTCTATGAAATCATAGGTTAAACTGGTTCTTTTATTATTGTCAGCATGGAGAAAACCGCAGTAGGGATCCAATCCCTGTAGAACTATATTTTTAGTTATTTCACTAGCAAGTATTGCATATCCGTAGTTTAGCATTGCATTAACAACGTCGTTTTTCGGTTTTTGGTCTCTTTTTTGAAAGTTTACTGATTCAGGCAGCGTTTCTTTTATTGCCTGCCAATATTGCACCGAGCTGATCCCTTCTATCCCCATTATCTCATTTCTATTGTTTATTTCCATCTCTGTCAACTTAGATATGTTCTCTTTTATAAATTTTTCATTAATTTTTATTATTGGATTTTTCTTATTTTTATTCAGTGTTCTTAATGTTGATTTCTGGTTTTTTAGCTTAGCTATTATTATGTTTCTTGCTATTTCTATTCCCTTTTGATTTTCACTGACTTTATATTGTTGTTTTCTAAGTATTGGATTTATCTGATTAGGTGTTTGAAGAATATATTCAATTTGCCCATAGTAGCTTATGGATATTAATTGTATGTTGTTTTTTGAGAGTAAGCTCAATGCGTCAAAAGTTATGTATCCTTTTCCTACAATGGTTATGTTTTCTATTTCTTTTATAGGAATCTTATATATCTCAGTTCCTTTTTCTTTTATTTGTATTTGGTTGTCTTTTTTATGAATCGATTTGTTGTATCCTTCAATTATTAACTTCATAGTATTTTGTATGATTCTTCATCTAAATCTATTTTGCCAATATTGTCCATCTTTTCATAGCATGATTTGCATATTGGTATTATGAGTATTTTGTCATCTTCTTTTTTTATTTTTTCCATATATCTTTTTATATTATCAAGATCATCTTTTTCTATCATTGCCATATAGGTGTAAGAGTTTATTTGTAGGAAATTATAATAATCCAATATTCTTTTTATTTTTGATTGTTCCTGTTTGAATCGGATATTGTATGTAATTAGTATTCTGATCTTATTGTACATACTATTATTTTTAGATTTTAATGATTAATAAAATATTAATAAAAATTATTATTCGGTCAGTTTCAAGTGTAAACTTATGAAAATTTTTCATGAGTTTTAAAACTGTCAAAATTATCAAAATGAGTTCGCATCATATACATGCAAGGGTCAAAATAGCTATGTTTTTCAATATTAAAATTAACGATTTTTCTTTAGTTCGCAATACTGTTGTTTAATGAAATAAAAAAGTTGGATTACGTAAGCTGAAAATAAAAATTTGAAGAATATGATTTATTTTTGATGTTATAATTATCAACTAATTTATTATCAGTTTAATTCAAATTTTAAAATTTTTTCATAAGATCTTTTTTTTATCCTTATTTTGTAGGAATTTTTTGCAATACAATTATTATTTACACTGAGAATGTAAAATTTGTGATTTAATCCTTGTTTTACAGGAATCTCTTTTGCAATTAAATATAAGCAATACTCAGTGGAAGAGAAAATAGAGTCTCAATCCTTATTTTACAGGAATCTCTTTTGCAATATCCTAAGGTGTGGTATCATTGGTTAACGTGAATATGTCTCAATCCTTATTTTACAGGAATCTCTTTTTCAATTCCTTCGAATTTATACAATAAACAAAAATTAACTTTGTCTCAATCCTTATTTTACAGGAATCTCTTTTGCAATCCCTCAATGGGAGAAGAAGGAAACGTAGACGTAAAAATGTCTCAATCCTTATTTTACAGGAATCTCTTTTGCAATTTATTTACCCCCTGCAGTTGTTGTTTAGATTGCCCCGTCTCAATCCTTATTTTACAGGAATCTCTTTTGCAATGGAATAAAGAACACTAAACTTGTCAAACTCCCAATGTAGTCTCAATCCTTATTTTACAGGAATCTCTTTTGCAATAAATAGTGCTTTGTTGAGTGCTAAACACTTCAAATGAGTCTCAATCCTTATTTTACAGGAATCTCTTTTGCAATAATTTTAAAAAGTTTTCAAAAAGTTTTCATTTATGAAGTCTCAATCCTTATTTTACAGGAATCTCTTTTGCAATATACACTACCTCATCCGATTTTGAATACGATATGCTTAGTCTCAATCCTTATTTTACAGGAATCTCTTTTGCAATTGAAAAAATAGTGGAAGTTGACCACGTTTACTGGGTCTCAATCCTTATTTTACAGGAATCTCTTTTGCAATATAATAACATACTATGGGCATTATTCTTAATCGTAGGGTCTCAATCCTTATTTTACAGGAATCTCTTTTGCAATAAATATGGAACTCATGAACCCAACAATACAAAAATTGTCTCAATCCTTATTTTACAGGAATCTCTTTTGCAATAAAAAGTTTTCAGTCCAGAGAAAAAAGTTTGCAAAGTCTCAATCCTTATTTTACAGGAATCTCTTTTGCAATATTATTTGAAAATTATACTGCATTTGAAATAATTGAGTCTCAATCCTTATTTTACAGGAATCTCTTTTGCAATATTAGACAGTTACGGCAAAAAATACGAAACATTAACAGTCTCAATCCTTATTTTACAGGAATCTCTTTTGCAATTATATTATTAGGTGAAGATGAAGTTATTGTAGACTGGAGTCTCAATCCTTATTTTACAGGAATCTCTTTTGCAATATAAATGCTTTGAACGATTCAGAAGTTATAGTATATGTCTCAATCCTTATTTTACAGGAATCTCTTTTGCAATTGACTCAGTAGGAGTGATTTCAGTAGCATAAAATGGTCTCAATCCTTATTTTACAGGAATCTCTTTTGCAATATAGCAATTATACATTGATATATTATAATGATATAAAGTCTCAATCCTTATTTTACAGGAATCTCTTTTGCAATTTAGCTATCATAGCTGCTATAACACGGTCTGATAAACCGTCTCAATCCTTATTTTACAGGAATCTCTTTTGCAATAGCAATAATAGCTCTAATAGAAAGGAGGAGGAGATAGTCTCAATCCTTATTTTACAGGAATCTCTTTTGCAATTCAAAAGACCACAAATAGCATTTGAACTATCCAGTGTCTCAATCCTTATTTTACAGGAATCTCTTTTGCAATATCATCAAAGGTAGCATCTCCCTCTTTTTCATTTTTCAGTCTCAATCCTTATTTTACAGGAATCTCTTTTGCAATAAATACTACCTACACTTCAGACCATTTGGAATATAGTCTCAATCCTTATTTTACAGGAATCTCTTTTGCAATCAATATGTATTATTATGAGGAATGGGCTGAAATCATGTCTCAATCCTTATTTTACAGGAATCTCTTTTGCAATAGCCGAAATTTTTTTGTTATTTCATCTATAAAGAGAGGACATTAATGCAATTTTGTTTTCTCTGAGCAAAATTTATTTTTAATTGTTATTTATAAATATTTGCTCACATTGTTTAAATAGTTTTTTATTGATTTTTCTTATTTTTAACTGTTATTTTAATATATTATTAAGTATACAGTTGATGCTTGGTTAAAATATATTTTATCTTCTTTATTTTTAAAATTAGTTTAATGATTAAGGTTTTATTTTTTGGTTGATTTTTCATTTTTAATTGAAATATTCAATATTAATCAGGGGTTTGCTCAAATCCATAGCTATTTTTTTTACCATCTCAAATAAAATGGTGAATATACTTTTGTTCCATTCAGGAATAATGAAATATTATGTGCCTGTTTTTCAATAAGTTTTGCATATGTTGTTTTTTCATTGTCAAATGTTACAGCATTGTCTAATTTATCCATTATGCTTCTTATTAGCAGGAATTTTGCTTTTTTATCTATCATGATCTTGCTGTCTTCAGCACTAAAATTGTCGGCAGTTATTTGTTTTCGGTTTATTAAGGTTAATACAGTTTTATCAACGATTTGCTGCCTAAACTCTTCCATCAAATCAAAAACTAGGCTTGTTCTTCCTTGCTTATCTGAATGCAGGAAACCGCAGTATGAGTCAAGTCCTGTTAGATTTATTGACTTTAATATTTCACTTTGAAGTATTGCATAAGCATAATTCAGGAGAGAATTTACAGGATCTGGCGCATTTTTTCCACTTCTTAATTTAAATTCAATCTTATCTGTTATTATGTATTCAATTCCTTTCCAGTATTCTGCTGAAGCCCGTCCTTCAACACCAAAAATTTTATTGCGTATATTATCTATCTTGTCCGCTTTTATTTCCTCTAACTTTTTAAGCAAATCAACTAGCTTATCTCTTTGTTGGATGAGATAAACATTTTCTTTATTTGATTTTGCTTGTGTTGTCAGAACAGCTTTTTGATTTTCAATTTTTCCTTTTATGAACGCTTTTGCTAAAAATCCGCTTCTTTTATCATTTAAAGAGTAATATTGTTCTTTTCTTAATTTGATGTTTTTCTGGTTTTCAGAGGATAACTTGTACTTTATCTTTCCTTTCCAGTCAATGCTAATCAGGTCGACGCCGTTTTCAGACATTAGATCAAGTGCATCAAAGGTTACTGATCCTTTTCCTAAAATCAAGATTTGGGATATATCCTTCGCCAAATAGTAGTTCAGTTCTTCTTTTCCTTCTTTAATAACAATTTGATTGTCTCTTTTTCTTATGGATTTTCCATATCCATCAATTATTAATCTCATATTATCATAAAAATTCGTATTTTCTATCTTCTACAGGTATTGAAGCATTTCCTTCAAGTGAAATAGATTCCCTGCAGGATTTGCATAATGGGAATAGGACTATACTGTCCTTGTCTGAGGATAAAAACTTTTCAAACTCTTCAGCTAAATCAAGCATAGATTCCAATTCCAAATATCCAATAAAGACAGATTTCTGTAATCTGTAAAGGCCATAGTGCTGGAGGTGTTTTATTAAGTCTGTTCGTGCCTTATTGTCTGAAATATCATATACAACAACTGAAAACATAGTATAAACATCTGAATTATTTTATAATTCTTTTAACGCAACCAAATCCATGACTACTGCCTTTTCCTATACCGAAGTAATCAGGTATGTCGTAATGAACTTTAAATTCCCCTTCAAATCCGGTCATGTGTATGGATTTGTATTTCACCATTTTAAAATCTAGGTGTGATTTTGCATATAATCTTTTGTTTACTACAATTCCAAGACCTTTTGACATTGACAGGATGTTTCCAACGATTATCTTATTCAATAATTGTTTTTTCTCTTTCCAGCTTTCTAATGCTTTAAAGTTTTCATAATTATTTTTATTGAGTCCTAACCATGGTGATATAAATTTATAGCTGCGCTCTTCAGTTGTAGGCTTTATGTCATATAACTTTTCACGCATTATTTTCTCTTCAATTTCATAATCCTTCTCTAGTTTCATATTATCAATATCAGGATAAATCTTTTTGATTAAATCTACGCCTTCATCAATTCCTAAAATCAAAGCTTTACCGTCTATTATTTTATATTGAATTAATGGATATGAAAATAAATATTTGGTATCATCAAAATGATTATGTAAAAGGTTATATTCTTTAAATTCATTGCCTATATAACCTCTCAGTTTATTTCCATTAGAAGCAATATCTTCTGAGGTTTTTATCCATAGTTGTATTGTATTTATTTTCATATTAATCGAAATTTAGTTGTGTCCAGCCTAGAGGTTGTCCAATTGAAGGCAGTATCTTTCTTGATTTTGGAAATTCGAACTCATATGTATGCTTTAATGTTTCTCTTACTTCATTATAGTAGTTTGTTCCCCATTCATCATCATATTTTTTTACTTTAAGATTGATTGTTGTAGCTAAAAATCCAGAGCCTGCACCTATTTTAAGCAAAGGAGCTTCAGGCGTATTCATCTGTTCAATCCTTTTGTAAAAGTTATTCAAATAGGAAATGCCATATTCCTCACTGAATTCCAGCTCCTGATTGATGTAATCCCTGGAAAAATTGTAGATTGATCTTTTGATATAGTTTAAGTCTAGCAATTTCTCTTTATCATTAAGTTTCAATCTATTGATGATGTTGGAATCATGATTTAATGTTAGGCTTGATTTCAATTCCTTATTCCTGTCAATCGTTTCGATGAAACTTCGAACGACGTTTCTTCCTCTGGAATAGAATTGATGCTTACCGTATTCCTTGGCCATTACTGAAATAACATCATAAACTGAGGGATTATTTATTGAAGATGAATCTGCAAATATTATGAAACGCATAATGCTTGTTTGGGCAGGATTGCCCTTAAATGATGAAAAGATACTTTTCATAAAATCATCATATTTCCATCTGTCCACACGACCTCTTGAAATAACAGAATCAATTATTTTTGGAATGTTTTTTTCATCAATGGTATTGTATAATAATGCTGTTTTAATAGCTCCTTTAATAGAAGATCCTGGAATGAAGAATTCCTTTGAAGTTCTCACATGTTCTTTGATTTCCTGCTTAGTAGATGGCTGTTCCTTGCATTTGTCAAATGCAAGGTATTTGCTGAACTTTATGTTTTTATCATAGTCTCCTAATTTAAATTCTCCATCAGATAAATTAGCAATGAATTCGTCTTTTTTATCCTCATCTAATGAAGAGTAATATCTCTCGATATCTATCCTTTTAATAACTTTTATTTTTTTATCACTTTTTGTTTTAAGTTTGCTTTTGATATATTCCAAAGCAGTGTATTCATCGCCAGATCCGACATGAACAGGAGTTATGGTCTTTAGAGTAAAATCATGTCTAGTCATTTATTTTCCTCCTATAAAAACCGGAAAAGCATAACCATATTCAATAGCTGGTGTTATTTCTCCGGATTTGACGATTGTTCCATAGCTTTCCCCATAATTTGGAAATGTGGAACCTTCTTTAAAGAATCTTACTTGTTTTCTGATTTCACCGGATTTGCTTCTTCCTCTTTTAGATCCTATTTCATAGCTGGAATTGATATCAATGTTAGCAATGTCATTACTGGACGGTATGAATCGTGACAATGTTATGAACTTGTCTCCAGATTCTTTAAAGTTCAAGTCTTCATCGCTTATCTCATAATCAAACTGGCCTTGTCCAGTTGAGATGTTTTTTCCAAAGCCTCTGTCCTTAAGGAATTTTAAGCTGGATTTTATGATATTTTCATATTCAGGATTATTGATACTAATTATGAAAAATAATCCTATATTATTAAATTCCTCACCTTCACTGTAAAATATTTCAGTTTCCTTTGTCAGTCTATTGACGCTGTTGTGTGGAATGATAGTGCTGCTAATCTCTATATTCTCATCTAACTCATTTTTAAGCAACAGGTTATTCATTACAGTATAATCATCAAAATTATTTAAAATGTCAGATTCAGTAAGGTTATTTCTAATTAGATCTAAGAATATCTCTTCTTCAACATATTCTATTTTCTTATATTCTTTTAAGGCGTTTTTATCCTTAATACTGTGGTCTTTATTTTCCTGTATGATTTTTGGATAAAAGCGTTTAGAATCAATGTTTGGAAATGTTGAAGATAATAAAAAAGGGGGATTATTGTTTTCAAAATCCTTTATTATTTCGTCAACTTTTGAAGGAAAGATTTCGCTAACAGCTGACAAAATAGCTCCAAATAATGTGTCGGAATGTAATTTAGGAAACATTGATAACGGTTTTATATAAACCAACATTCATTATCCCTCATAGTTTTTAATATTTTTTATGGTTTCTCTAACATCACAATCCTCAGAGATTATTTCTTCTTCAGCATTATCAGTATAATAATCAACGTTTCTTTTTGATACTTTAAGATTGTCAAATCTAATTTGACCAAAACCACGGGATCCTGAACCTCCAAGATAATTGTCTTCAATTAATGTCATTGCTTCAAGAAGTTTTAATATGTTTTCAGAGTTGTCCTCTTCATAGATAGAAAAAATTATTTCAAAATTGAATTTAGAACCCCTTGGGACTCTTTCCATATTTCTAGGATTTGCACTTGAATTGATTCTGTTGATTGTATTTTCATATTTCAATTCGGTACCATTAAGCAAATCGTTGTTTGATTCCCATAATTTATATGTCTCTTCTGTTGGATAGGCGTCACGTACAATAGTTCTTGTGCTGTATTTTAATTCTGTATTGTCTTCTTCTGCAGATACTCCGAAAAGCTGTGCTGCAATACATGTTTCATCATTTGATGCTTTACCATCATTTCTAATTACACTTTCTGCAGATTTCTTATCACTTAATTCGAGCAATGTTCGTAATTTTCCTTTGATTGAAGAACCTGGTATGTATGGAAAATTGGTTATTGAATCCCTAATAACAGGATTATCACTTCCACCAATATCTATATTATCCCCGGAACCTCCAATATGAAGTCCAGTTTCACAAACAATATTTCCTTTTATTATATAATTTTCTAAAAACATAATTAATAACTCCTATTATTTTTTTTCTCATGTCTAAATTTATGATAAGCCACTATGGCTTCAAAAAACTCTACAAAAATTTTAAAATTTTCAATTTTTTCTTCATCGCTGCCAACATCAACTTTTCTCATAGTAGTCATTATCACATTATAAAATGGTCTTGGTACGTGGCCTCTTGCAACCCCAACAGCAATCCTAGGTTTTAAAAGATAAAAATCAGGTTCAATCAACTCCCATTTTTCTTTACCTTCCATTTTACGAATAGCACCAAAGAATTTTCTAAGCTGGTTTGTTTTCAAGTTTTTGGAATTGTCTGCAATGATATATGCAAATCCATCCTTTTCGTCAATCAGCTTTTTCATATCTATGTCCTTGAGCATATCATAGCTATTTAATTGTCTTTCAATTTCTTTGATTTCTCCACTATCATTATTATAAGCCATATAATCACCTTAATCTTAAACTAACCCATGATACAGGAATTTTAATCCAGGGCATATATTTAACACAGTCTCTTGCCAATACATCTTTGGTATTGCCTTTTACAAGTCTCAATTTATACATAAGCATTGGAACAAAATGCTTTGTAGAAATTTTCTTGAAATTGTATTCTCTCCATTTTTCAGGAGTATAATTAGTTAATTTTCCAACATCAGGAGAATCCCATATTTTTAAAAGGGAATATATAAAACCGCTTGATACTTTATTCATTTCTCTGTAACTTTCCAATTGTTTACCGAATCCAAATAATTCATCAAAGCCTTTGATTTTATCATTGTTTGTTTTCCATTTTAAGACTTCGTCAAATATGGTTATCCTATTTTTACCGCAGTTTTTTGACTTTTCAAGTTCGTCATCTGCAAGCTTAGCTCCTTTTCCAATAGGGAACTTTGATCCTGTAAGTATGATTCCTCCGGAAATGTTGATTGATTCATTATTGCATGTCCACTCTTTAAATTTATTCTCAAATTCCTCTGCAAATGCAATAATATCATCATAAGGACCTAAAACTAAAAGATCATCTCCGCCTGAATAATTAATATAAATTGTAGAAACACCTTTCAGATCAGTTGTCTGGTCTTTTTTAAGTTTATAAACAACCTTTTCACCATTGTCAAAATTCAGTTTAATCTCATCAAATTTGTCCATTTCATTTTCAGCTATATCAACATATATTTCATAGTTCTTTATGATTTCATTAATCATACCTGAAAAGAACATATCCAGAGAGGCACTTAATGATGAAATCCTCGATATGCTTCCGCCGCCAATGTCATTAAATCCCTGTGAAAATATTCTTCCTAAATTATCAACGTCCATTTTTAATATTCCTAGCTTATTGGCACCTTTACTGATTTTAGCCAAGTGCTCAAAGTATAATGGTTCTCCATCTATATTGGGGACATTGTTTGCAATGAACTTAAAGCTGTAGGAAACATTTTCATTGGAGACGTCCTTACAAATATCTAAGAAGTCTGTGTCATTGATTTTATAAAGTGTGAACTTAATATCTGGATTCTCGTTTAATAAATCAATAACATCTTTTTTGTTATTCTTAAATATGTAACCGACATTTAAAAAATCGATGAATAAATTGGATTCACCCAGTTCAAAATCAGAATTGTATCTAATCATATATTCTGCATTAGCAATAGCTCTACCAAGTTCCTCATGGTTTAGGCAATCTTCACAAAATGTATCATGATTAGTTAACTTATTTCCGCAAACAGCACAAATATCATAATTGGCTTTGTCTTCTATTTTAAACACATCTTCTAGATTATCAACAAATTTATGCTTCTTATCATCATTTAAATAGGAATTCAAATCAGATATGACTTCGCCGAAATCTTTCAAATCTTTTTCCCCGATATCTTTTGAAACTAAAGATAAATATAAATCAGCATTAAAATTATCAATGAAAAATTTATTAATCTCATGTTTTAATTTTGCTATTACTTCCATAGTTTTTCTGGTATTTGGAGCAATTATAATAAATCTTCCACCACCACAAAACAGGATATTTGATTCATCCAGTGTTAACTCATTAATTATTTTATTGGATATTGATTCACATAAAAGAGTTATGTAAAAAGATCGGCCTCTTAAACGTTTACTCATACCACTTTGAGCTTCCTGAGGAGAAGATATTTTATAAATAAAATTCTGAATACCTGATATATCGCCATTAATAACTCTATAAATATTAGAACCATTTTTTTCTTTATTAAATAGATATCTGCAATTTGCCATTGCAACAGTAGTTTTAGAATGATCATATAAGGAAATATCATTCTTATTAACATAAACTGCAGAAGGCATGCATGAGAGATACTTTCTAAGTAAAGCTAAAACAGTCTCAAAATCATTTACATTTTTAATTAATTTAAATTCATCAACAAAATCATTCCATAGCGAAGAGTAAGCAGAACTTAAGTTATATTTACTCCATTTTGAAGGATACATAGAATTAGATAAATTAAGTTTTGTTAAACTAACAGCATAATCTTCATTTTCAATTCCGTCTAAAGTAATCTCTGAAAAAATAGATAATAAGGGAATCTTTGATGGTTGATTTTTCTCATCATTTTTGATTCTTTCTTTAGAAGAATCATGGTCAGCTTTTTGAATAATTTTACATAATTCTTTATCTTTAGCTTTATGGGGTGCATGATGATGTAAAACCAAATCTTCAACATCAGAGCCTAATATAGGATTTACAAAATCTCCAGACCATTTTGAATGAGCACCAGTAAGACCATAATCATCAGTATCTAAATTTGCATATTTAGAATCATAACCCGGATTTTGGTAATTATCAGCTCTTTGATAAAATTTACCAATGTCATGGAATAATGCAGAGAACTTCAATTTTTCTAAATTATCCATTATTTTTAACTCCATTTCAATATTTATTAATTTTATTTAAATATATAATAAATTTTGTAATACACAATATATAACTTTATCACATTTTAAATTTACAAAAAATTTTATATCAAACCTTTTTTAAAATATCATATAGAAACAAATGGTGTTTGAAATGAGTGAAGCTTTGATTTTAACAGTAGGAGGGTCAAATGACCCTATAATATATAGCATTAATAATATCAATCATGATTTTATTTATTTCATACACTCTAAAAGTTCTCTAAAAAATGTGCAGGAAATTGTAGACAGCTTAAATATAGACAGATCTAGCTATGCCTGCAAAGAAATCGATGATTTCGAAAGCCTTGAAGAATCCTATTTATCATCGAAAGAGATTATTGAAGATGCAAAAGATAATTTTTCCAAAATTCACGTTGACTTTACCAGCGGAACTAAACCAATGGTTGCAGGTTTAGTTCTTGCAGCCAGCAAAGAAAACCTAACTCTTTCCTATGTAGGATCTAATAGAAATAAAGATGCCAGAGATAAAAATGGCGTTGGCTCTGTGAAGGAAGGTTTTGAGGAACTTAAAATTATAAACTGGGGAGACAATAATGAGTAAAGCCATAATTTTTACAGTAGGCAGTCATACTTCCATGATTCCTACAATCAAAGAGGAAAATCCTGATTTCTGCTATTTCATTCACTCTGATGAATCAAAAGAGAAAGTTGATGGAATCATAAAAGAGATGAATTTCGATGATTCTGATTTTAAATCTATTAAAGTTCAACATCAGAATCTTGACGATATTTTTGTAAAATCTAAAATGGTAATTGATAATGCAAACGATAATTTTTCTGAAATCATGGTGGATTATACTGGTGGAACCAAAGTAATGAGTGTTGGTTTAGCTTTAGCTGCATCCATATATGGTGTGGAAGTTAAATACGGTTATATTGATGGAAAAAGAGATAACAGAGGAAGCGTTATTAGTGGTGACGAATCATTGCGTACCTCATCAAATCCATATGATTACTATGCAATAAAAGAGATGAATAGCGCCAAGGAATTCTTTAACAAATATCAGTTTGAAGCGGCAGAAGAAAGTTTTGAAAACGCATATGATAAATTAAAATCAGAAGCTTTGAAAAAACAGTGCAATATATATCTAAAGATAACCAAGCTCTATAGAAACTGGGATAAATTTAACGATAATGTAGGAGACAAAAAACTGAATAAATATCTTTCAGATGAAATATTAGATATGGATGAAGGCATTAAAAAGAATTTGACTTCCAATGATATTTCATTACTAAATAAGCTTGAAGACAATTCAGAATTTTTAAAACAAAAAATTAAAAGTAAACTTAATAGTAAAAACGTCAAATACTATTTAGCAGATTTAATAAATAATGCAGAACGCAGAATTGACGAATCCAAATTTGATGATGCAGTTGCACGTCTTTACAGGGCAATGGAACTGATTAGCCAGATAGGTTTGCTTAATAAAAATTTACTTGATGAAAATGAATTAAAAAATAAGATATTTAAACCAGATGATGACAAAGTAGCTGAAATAGATGATCTTGATATAAAAAATAGGCTTGATACACGTTCAGGTTTAAGAAACAATTTTACGGTTCTTGAGAAACTTGGAGTTGATTACGCAAAAGAATATATGCAAAACGATGAATTTCAAAAAAGAATCGAAAAGAGAAACAAATCTATTTTAGCACATGGATTAAATCCTATTGATAAAGGAGATGCCAAAATGTTACATGATTTAGTTTTAGATTATGCTCATAAGCTATATCCTAAAATTGATGAATATAAAGACATGGCAGAATTTCCAAAATTCAACATTGACAGTTAGAGTTTATACTCAAAAAAGAGAAAAATGGTGTGATTATTCAAAATCCACACCAGTTATCCTAAATCCACCATAATGGGATTTGTATTTTATGTTCAAACCTATTAAAAGAGGAGTGATAGATTCAATTAAATGTGCTTTATCAAGTCCTCCAACGTCAATAGCTCTTAAATCAGGGATTTTTTCAATGATTTCAGTAGCAATCTCCTTAGCTTTTGTATCGTCACCGCAGATTAAACAGTCACAGTCAATTGGCTCCGGTATGTTAGCCAAGTGTGAATTACTGATGTTACTGAATGCCACTACAACACGTGCCCCTTCTTCTTTTAATAGTTTTGCAGTTCTCTCAGCGGCTGATCCTGGTGTTACGTGTAATAATGATGAGACGTTTCCACCAATAGCTGATTCTAAAGGTACAGTTGCATCTAGAACAATTTTACCCTTTACATAGTCTTTGATTCCTTTTACAGTAGCTACCTGAGCTTCTAAAGGTACAGTTAAAATTAATACATCCGCTTCTTTTGCAGCGTCTTCATTAGAAAGACCTTTAAGTTCAGTTGGATTATACTGTTTGATTTCTTTATTAGCTTCCTCTACGACAGTTTTCGCTTTTTCTTCTTTACGTGATCCTACAATCACGTCCATACCTGCAATTGCTAAACGTTTTGCAATTCCAAGACCCTGTGCACCTGTTCCACCGATTATTCCTACTATCATTTGTTTCACCTTAATGAATTATTTGAATTTTTTGTAATATTAATTTTTTTGTTTGATTTTATACAAAGTAACTTGATTACATAATTTATTTTTACTATTTAACTTAAGATAAAGTTAATTATTATAGTCAGTTATATCTTTTTTGTTGTAATTTATTAATTTCATTATTAAATTCATAATTTATTAATAGAAGATTATAAAGAGCTAATCTTGTATACCTTGTTAATGTTCTTATTTTTTCTTTTGAAATATATTCAATTCCCGAATGAACAATACTTGATCTAATATATGTTTTTAATGAATTTTTCAATATCATTTTTATATTCCGGTTTTGCTATTAGATTCGATACCTTAGAAGAAACTGCATTTGACTTAGATTCATTATCAAATACAAATACAGTTTCTAATGCAATAACTAGATATAATAATTTTTGATATGCATTAAAAAATTCTAAATTATTTATTAATAAATTATACTTATTTTCTATTTTTTTATATTCATTCATCTTAATTGATATTGCTTCCCCAAACCAATAAATAGCTATTATGAGCCTATTCTCAAAATCTGATTTATTCTTTTTATTAAATAGAGTAGATAAAATATTTAAGTTATTGCGATTATATTCAATATGCTCTTTTGTAAGTTCAAAATGAAAACCACAACCTTCTAATTTAAAACCTGAACTAATTTTTTTATCATCAGATGTAAACATTAGATATTCTCTACCTGTAGGTAAGAAAACATCACCATCTAAATTAAAATTACAATGTTGTTCATCCAATAATAATTTTAACATATTTAATGCAATTTTAATGTTATTCTGTGCTTCTGAATGAACATGATCTTTTGAACCATAAGCCTTTGTTTTTGCATAAACATGTCCTTCTTTAAAAAAATCACTGAAAATAATCTCATTATATTTTTTCAATTTGTTATCTAAAGTTTTAACAGGACATAAAGTTGTAATACCCATATTAATAGGTTCTGCTAATTTTAAATTAGCAATATGAAATACACAGTTATATTCATTAAATTCATCTTTAATAATTGTTTTAACCTTGTTTTCAAAATCTTTTAATAATTTTTTGAAAATTTCATTAGAACCTTCTTTTTTCTGTATTAATTCTTTTTTTGAATTTAACTCTTCTAAAATAGATATAACATTTTTTTCAATAAATTCTTCTGAAAAATTATTATGTATTATTTCAAGTTCCATAATTTCTGAAACAATTGAATCAATATATTTATTAACATGTTCATTTCGTGGAAATATTATCTCATTTAAACTAAATATTGTTTTTTCATTAGATCGTATATGCTCGGATGCCTTTAATGCTTTTTTAAAGTTTTTGATGATTTTATTAGATTTAAAATTTATTGAATTCATTTGATATCATTAGTTTATCATTTTATTAAAAGAAATAACATTATAACTTTTATATCTCACAAATGGTTTTTCTAAAATTTCATTCTTTCCTATCATATAACAATCCACCTACGTAGAATATGTAATCTGGAAGTTTGCCGTCTTTGGCATATAGAACCTCACTGCCGAAAACATCCCTAATCATGTCATCAACATTTCCCCCTAGGGATTCTATTGAATATCTCATTTTAAATGGCATCTTACAGCGCATGCCGAACATTCTGGTACATGACATGCAGAGATTGCATGTTCCAAGGTATAATCCTAGTGAACCTGGGTTTTCAGCTTCCAAACCGTAGATGACTCTCATAAGCTTAAGCTTTGTTCTCTCAAGTCTTTTGAAAAACATCTCCATTTCCTCTTCTGAGAATTTCTGGTTCAGTACTTCCTCATTGAAATTGAATTTAAAGGCTATTATCTTTATTTTGTTAAATGATTTCCATATCTCGTCTGGATCAAAATCAAATGGCGGACAGCTCCAGTTTTTCCCGTATTCATCACAGTCTTCGCATAATTTAGAAAACCTTTCTATGTCTACATATTTCTCGTAGAATTCGTCCATGTCAAGATCTGCTGTAAGTTGCTCTAGCTCAAACATATTAATATTTAATTGTTTTATTATATTAAAACTTTATTGAATTCATCTGCGGATATATTGGCCTGGTGTAAGCAAATCATCACAGAAGCTCCAGAAATCTTCAGATAGTTCCAATTTATCTAATTCAACAAATGAATATGTGTTTAAAATTGATTCGGTAAGGTTTTTCCCTACCTTTATTTTTGAAATGTTTTCTGCTTTCAGTAAATTGTCAATAAAATCAGTAGCTTTTGGGTGTTTCCTTTCAATTCTCTCTACAAGGAAATCATCTTTTACAAAGCAGTTTTCAATGCCGTGAGCAGCTATAAACCTTTTGCATGCTTTTTTATAGAATATCTTAGGGCCGATATTGATGTCTATCTTGTTCAGTCTGGAGTTGGCCATTTCAAATAGAAAAATAGCTATGTCCTTTTCGTCAGTCCAATATCCGTGACTGAATACGTTGAACTGGTTCTTATTCAGGTTTTCAGCTATTGATGTTTCTGTTTTTTTAAGCTGAGGATGCAATGTATCTATCGGAATCTCCGGAATGCTGAATTCAATAGCTATTATGTCGCTTCCTCTCTTATTGAATGATTCTATTATTGCATCTTTTGATATGTTCTTTTTAATGGGATAGAAATAGTCAATCTTGTTATCTGAATTTAAATAATTCCTCGATGCCTGGATAAATTCTGCCATCTTGTCAAGCCTTAAGGCAGCACCTACGTTACGGTTCTTGTCAGTAGGGTCTATCACTATCAATGGATCTTTGAAAATCTTTGAAGTGCCGTATTCCTCAAGGTCTATCACTTCACCGTATTTCCAGTCAGATGCATTTTTAAGGGTATTTTCAAAGGTTCCGTATTTAAGTATTAAGAGTTCACAGAGATAGCCTGCAAATCCCCCTACCTTGAATTCTGAACCGTAGGTTCCAGTCATGTCCATGAATCTTTTAAGAAGAAGAACCTCATCTTTCTGATAATCCTCAAGATGTTTTTTAATGTAAATAGTGTGCAATATAGTGCGGTCTACTGCTGATTTGAGCTCACTTCCATCATGGATTCTGTAACATGGTACAAAGTCAACTTCAAATTTATCAATTTCACATGTAACATATGGATGTGATGCATAATGTTCGCTAGCTTTTCCTTGAAAATGGCTACAGCAGCTGTAACCTAAAATAAGTCCGGTTTCTTTCAGCTTCTCAGTGGAAGTTTCTAAAGGAAATGCTATAAAAATATCAATGTCTGATTTTCCTTTAAGATAAGTTCCCTTAGCAACTGATCCAACCAGGAAAACCTCTGCCTCGATGTTTCTGTTTTTACATTCATAGGTAAGATAGTCTAGAATACTTCCAGACATCTTACTTATTTCTAATTGTTCTGATTCAGTGGGTTTAATCTCTTTTAGTATTGAGGAAAAATCCATTAAATCACTCGATTTTATATTCTTTGATTGGTTTGTAAACAGGTCCTCTTGCAGTTAATGTGCTTTCCATAAGAATGATCTTTTTAACGTTCATAGGGCCTATTTCATGTTTCTCGTATTTCTCAATCTCACGGCGGACTTCGTCTTTGTTTTTCTCAGATTTCATTCTTCCGAAAGTCACGTGAGATGAGTAATTCTTATCTTTTTCAATGCCAATAGAGTCAAATTCAGCATCCAAATCATCATGAAGCTCATTTATGATTTTATTGTCTTGTGTTCCGAACCAGATAGCTTTAATATGGTCATTACTTGGAAATGCTCCACATCCTTTAATGTTAATACCGAATGGTTTATAGTTTGCAAGAACACTTTCGATTTTATCGGAAATCTTGTCAAGACCTTGTAAATCGATTTCTCCAAAGAATTTTAAGGTAATGTGAAGGTTTTTCTCTTCAACGTAAGCGATTTTTGCATCGATTTTTTTAAATTCCTTTTCGATTTCATAAATCTTGTGTCTTAATTCGTCTTCTAATTCTATTGCTAAAAAAGCTCTAACTGACATATCTATCACCTATTTTTTTATTGTTCAATTATAGTCTCGTCAATTGCAATACCGAAGTGCCTTGCATTTGATTCAACGTAAACTTTAACTTTATCTCCTATTTTTAATTCTGATACTGAAACTGGGTTATTTTTGCTGTCAACAATTCTTATTGTTTCTGCATTTTGAAGTAGGGTTCTAATAGCATTACCTTCGTATTCAGCTTCAATAAGTATTAAAGGTCTTCTTTCGATTTTGCTTCTTCCTACATATGCAGTTCTTGTTTCCCCTTCAGTGTTTACAATTAAAACTTCATCTCCAGCTTTAAGTTCTGATAAATAACGGGTTTTATTTCCAGGAACCATAACATAAGCCTGTACAGGACCTGCGTTAACTCTAAATGGTCTTGAAGCAACATATTCGCTTTCAAGAGATTCACTATGTACTAAGAATAATGATTTGGAATATGATCCAACGAGCATACCTTCTCCAGGTTGCATCATGTCGGTTGTATCAAGACAAACTCTATCACCAGAACCTAGCGGTTTTATATTTGTAATAGTAGCTTCTTTTAAATCATATTTAAAATTTGCTATTTGTTCAAGTAAATTTGCTATTTCCTTGATCTGGTTAAAACTATCTGCTTCAAAAATTACTCCGTCAGTACCAATTTCCAAGGTTTCAAGAGCAACCTTAGCACTTTCGCCGTCATTTACAGCAGCTAAAATCTCCACATCCTCTTTTTGAAGATCTGCAATAATATTTTCAAGTGGAATTATAGTCCAGTCAGTACCAACAAGAATAATATAATCAACATATTTACCTAATGCAACAGCTAACTGTTCATGAAGTTTGTCTGTGATGATGACATAAGCGGCTACAGTTTTTCCTTCCGCTTTTGCTTTTTTTGCATTTTCAATATCTACAGATTCAGATAAATCTTCACTAAGGATTAAAGAACCGTCACCTTCACTATCAATTCCAACTAAATAGATATCTGCATCATCAGAATTAGAAATGACATTGATATTGCCAAGCTTTTTGATTTTATCAACGTCACCTAAGTCTAGAACATAGTCAATACCAGATTCCAATGCAGTTGTAATCATTTCCTTTCTTTCTTCCCAAGGTTTGTCAGGAGTCATTATCCAAGCGAATTTATTTTGCAAAAAAAATCACCTTAATCTAAAAATTTCAATGCTTCGTCAACTTCTAAATCATTATGAACTACTTCAGAAATAGCTCTGGTTATTTTGAATGGATCTTCAGCCTGGAAAAGATTACGTCCGAATGCAACACCTGCACCGCCAACATCTAATGAATCTTTAACCATCTGAAGCAATTCTTCATTAGTTTCGGTTTTAGGACCTCCTGCTATTACAACAGGAACTAAAGCTCCTTCAACAACTTCTTTAAAAGTATCAGGATCTCCAGTGTAATTGGTTTTTACAATATCCACACCTAATTCAGAACCTACACGTGCAGCATGTTTAACTAATTCCACATCATGTTCATTTTCAACTTTCTGACCACGTGGATACATCATAGCTAGTAAAGGAATGCCCCACTGACTGCAGGTTTCAGAGATATAACCTAATTCCTGTAACATTTCACTTTCAGTTTCAGAACCGAGGTTTACATGTACGGAAACTGCATCTGCTCCTAACTGAATCGCTTTTTCTACAGATGTGACAGTAACCTTATTATTTGGGTCTGGTGCAAGAGATGTACTAGCTGATAAATGAACAATAAGTCCAATATCCTTACCATAACCTCTATGACCTTGTTGTACAATACCTTTATGCATTAAAACAGCGTCAGCTCCACCTTGAGAGATTTTTTCAATAGTGGAATCCATATCAATTATACCTTGTAAAGGACCGCTTGATACACCGTGATCCATAGGTGCAATAACAGTTCTTCCGGTATCTCTATTCATGATTCTTTCTAAACGAATCTTTTTTCCAATCATCATTCTAAGCCTCATTTATTCTTATGAATTCTATTTCTCTTTTTTTAGATATATAAAATTAATGTTTATGAGTAATTCTGATTAAAAAGCTAGAGAATAATTTTTTTAATAGTGATAACAAGTATTTTTTTTAACCATTTTTATAAAAATAAATAGAAAGCTTTATTAATTCGATATAATAAAAATGATTTATGGAAATAGGTAAGTCAGTAATTAAGTATATGAAATTACCCACTACCCAATTTCATTGCTTTGTTATATTATTGGCTTATTTCTAGATTCAATATGGTATTATTACCACCACAATATGCTGTATTGAATATATTTCCATTTAACTACTGATTTTTAATTATTATATTTATTTCTTATTGGACAATGCTTGAGTCCATAAATCAAATTCTTTTATTTGGGGAGGTATTCCTTCACTTCCACATGATGCTAAATAACCATTTTCTGAACTGTAATCTTCATCTGTTGTAATTGATGACCTGCAGAAATCTACAAGTCCCTTGTTTCTGATTATTGTATCTCTTGGTTTAAATGTTGATGACCATATGTAGAAAACTTTAAAAACAGTATCAGGATGATATCCTCCACCTAAATCGATGGACAGTAAATCACATTTCTGAGTATTTTCAAAAACTTCTTTTATTTTCTCGTGAAGTCTTACATCACCAGGTATAAATGTTAAATTGTTGTAATTTTTTTCCAAATCTCCCATTGCAGTGACTGCTTCAGGGCTGTTGTCCATAGCTATTATTTTACAGCTTTCATGTTCCTTTAAAATCATTTCAGTAGTTTTTCCTACATGACATCCCAATTCAATAATTGTGTCATCGCAATTTATTGTGTCGAATAGCTGCTTTCGGTATTCATTGATGTTATAGCTAATTTTTATCATAATATTCCTTCATTGTTAAGTTTATATATATCCATTCCTTCAATTTTTAAATTTTTAAGTGTTTTTTTATTTTCTGCAAATGCAAAGACAGTATTTCCAAGCATTGCCATAGACGATCCAAGTATATCTTCCTGATTGTTTAAGTATTCAACAAGGTTTTTCACTTCTTTATTCATCAATTTGGTGTTTTTTGAGAAGTTGTATGATTGCTTTAAAAAGTTATTAAAAGACAACTCTTTTAGAAAGTTTTCTTTGGCTATTAGACCATTTTGACTTATTATATTTTTATAGTTTTCATCATGAATTATTGAAGATGTGTTTATCTGACTAAACGTTTTACATCCTACGTAATAATCGTATTCGTTTAAGGATGTTATTTCTCCAATTCCAGGTGCTCCAGCTTTTGTTCTTAAAACTACTCCTTGCCCGAATTCTGCTATTACATCACCTAGTCCTGATCCAAGAGCTATTTCTGCTAAGTGGGCAATTTGGCCTGATTTTTCAGGACTGTTTTCCAGATTAAGTATTTTATTTATTCCTATTGCAGTTCCAATTGCTGCTGCCGCTGATGTTCCAAATCCTGCCCCTATTGGCAGGGTTATCTTTTGAGTAATTTCAAAGGCATCATCTATATCCATAATATTCAAAACTTCTCGAACTATGGTTTCATTTCTTAAATCAGTTTTACCATTAATTTTAATAGAAGTTTCATCGTTACTTGTCTCTTTAATGGTGGTTGTGACTCCTTTACTTAAAAGAAAACCTCCACCGCATGATCCATTTTTCAATGGTTTTTCATGATTTTCTATATTGAAAAAACCTGTAATATGACCTGGAACAAAAACAGAAATACTCATTAATCTCACTTAGTTAAATTTATATCATTAATAATAATAAATCTTTATATAACTAAAATAAAAAGGGGCAAATTAACTTGAATAAACGAATTGATTTACATATGCATACATTATTTAGTGACGGTGAATTACTACCTTCAGAACTTGCAAGAAGAGCGGTTAAACTAAATCATGAAGCAATAGCTATAACAGACCATATTGATGCTTCAAATGTAGACAACTTACCTCAAATCCAAAAAGCAGTAGATGATGTTAATGAAAACTGGGATATTGATGTTATTTTAGGAGCTGAAATTACTCACACCCCAGTGGAATCAATAGACAAAATAGCTAAAAAAGCAAGAAAGCTTGGAGCAGAGTTGATTGTTGTTCATGGAGAAACATTAAACGAACCGGTTGTTGAAGGAACCAATTATGCTGCTGTAAATTCAAAGAACGTAGATATTCTTGCACATCCAGGATTATTGTCTAAAGAGGAAGCGGAAATAGCTCTTAAAAATGATGTTTATATAGAAATTACAGCTAGAAATGGGCATTCACTCTCTAATGGCCATGTAGCTAACGTCTGTCGTGAGGTAGGAAATAAAATGATTATAAATACAGATACACACTCACCAGACAACATAATAACCTTCGAAAGATCAAAGATTGTAGGTCTTGGAGCTGGATTAAATGAAAGTGAAGTTGAAAAAGCTATCGTTGACAACCCACGTGAACTTATAGAGAGATTATAATGAGAGCCAGTCAACTTTTAGATGATATCCGAGATAATTTAAAGGATTTTGATATTGAGTATGTGAGAAATAAGGTTACTGATGATAGATATAAAGATCCATTAACCAAAAAGCTAGCAAAACATAATTCTGAAGCATATGATGAGATTTTTGAAATAGAGCTATCTGATGATTTTACCATTTCAGATGAAGATATAAATAATCTTAAAAAGGATATTGACTATTATTTTGAAAAATATAACCCTCATGATGAGGAAAATCAGAAATTAACAAAATACATCTGTCTTTACTTAGCTTTTATTAATAAAAAACCTCTCCATCCGTTTGGAAATTCTCCAGCCGACGACGTTTATGAAAAAAATAAAGAATATTATTGTAAAGGAAGATCCCGTTATATTAAAGAGAAAAATTCATTATGCAAATACTGCTGTACAAAAGTAGCTCCTTTTAACCATCTATTTTAGATATAATCGGGAATCTATCATCATAAGGTTTAACGATAAAAGGGTGTTTGGAGGAATATCTTCTAATATCTTCTTTGATCTCTTCTACAAGTTTTTTAATGTCTTCAGATGGTGTTTCGCCAAGTTCTGGACATATTGTCTCAAAGGCAACTACCACGTTATTGTCTTTATCCATAACTCTTAAAGGCCATATCTTACATTCCAGAGGTTTATCCTCATCATTTAAAGTACATCCGTGATTCTCATCTAAAAAGATACATGAAGCTGTTTCATCTGGATTATCACTTACGTATTGGTCTTCTAATTTCATTTTATAGTAAAAGTCATCATCAGTGTGGATTTTTTCGAAATACTTTTCTTTTGTTTTATCATTAGCTATAATCCTTTCATAGGATTCTTTTGGAAAAGCTGGTAACTCCCATAAACTATCCCTTACAAAAACACAGCAGAACTTACAGTTTTTACATGCATCTTTTGAAAGTACTTTTGAAATCATATTATTCACCTTTTGCAATATACTTTTCAAGTAATATGTCTGGCCTATATGTTAACTTAGCTTGTCTTAAACCTTCAATACCAAGATCCTGTTCCCTGTTGATATATTTATAATCAGACCATTGGTTTTTAACAAATTCCTGATTTATCACATTATAAATGCCATCATATTCACGATTTCCACGTTCGCAGTGAATTAAAACTGTGTCATCTGTAAGCTCCTCACCTGTAGAAACACCTGCAATCTCCCCATTTACACGTATGGTACATCCTTTTATTCCTAACTTAAAAAAATTATTGAACATTTCTTCCATAGCCATCCTTTCATTTGGATTTTCTATTTGGTTTATTGTGAAGTCTTCTACTTCTTTAATATTGTCTTTTGTAATATCCTCATATGTAATCATAATTGTTTCTAAACTTTTTAACCCAACGACGTTTATTTCTAAGTTTAGGTCCATTTAAATTAATTAATTTATCTGATCTATAAATATAATCAAAGGAATTTCTATCTTCTCTAAATGAAAAATCCAAATTATCTAGAGATTTCCTAAAGTCATTGAGAACAGGCTTAAAAATCAGATTGCCATCATTTTCATTTTTAAGTAATTCAATTATTTTAGATACATCACCTACACCATAAGGATTGTGGTAAAACATTTCAGGACTATTTCCACGAATACACAAAAAGCCATCAATGATAGAGTATTCGTAATTATAATAATGTCTCCACATAAACAGGTTAGAGAAATTCTTTTCTGAATTATTATTATTCATCTGATTAAAATATTTATCAAAAATAGCTTTATCAGACAGTTCTATAGGTTTAAATCGATTCATATAAATTCTCTTAAAAAAAGGTAAAAATAAAAATAAATAATTTAACTTAAAACATGGTAAACAAGAATTAAATCTTTTCCTAACATATAATTGTCTTTCAATTCAAGTTTAACAGCTTCAGACATTTCATCAAAGCCCTCTCCACCAAATAAGGATTTGGCATCTACTCCTCCAACAACCATTGGAGCAACAGCCACCCTTATTTCATCAATGAGGCCCTCTTTAATCATAGCAAAGTTTAAAGTAGATCCACCTTCAAGCATTAAAGTTCTAATATTTTTATCACCAAGATAAGTAAGTAATGCTTTTAAATCAACCTTATCTTTACCGCTGAAGAAGATATCGGCTCTTTTTTTAAGTTCCTGATATCTATCACTTACAATAAAATCACTTTTATAGTCATTAGCTACTGCAATAATTGTATCTGCATCTTTATTAGTTACTTTTGCAGCAATTGGAGTTCTAGCTTTACTATCTACAATTACACGAACAGGATTGTCACTCAATTCAGCCTCAATTTTATGAGCAGTAAGTTTTGGATTATCTGCAATTACAGTTCCAATACCAACCATAATAGCATCAACCTCTTTTCTAAGTTCATGTACACGGATAATGTCTTCAGGGCATGAAATTTCAGAACTTCCAGTTTTAGTAGCTATTTTACCATCTAAAGTCATAGCAGCATTTAATATTACATATGGTTTCATTTTTCATCACCTACTTAAATAATTACAATTCTACTATATAAATGTATCAGTAATTATTAAGGAATATTGAAAACCTTTTTTGCATTTTTAGTAGTTATACTATCAACAGTATCTACATCCAATTCTTTTATTTCAGCTATTTTTTGAACTGCCATAGACACATTAGCCGGCTCATTCCTTTCCTCTTTTGTCATTGCTAAATAAGGACTGTCAGTTTCAGTTAAGATATAATCAAGAGGAATGTCCTTAATAAGGTCTTGATGTCTTGGAGAATAGCAAAGCATGGTAGAAAAACTCATATAATAATTATCTTTTTCCATAATACGACGAGCAGTCTTCATACTTCCACTAAAGCAGTGAAAAATACAGTAAGGAATATCCTCATAATTTTCTAAAAGATTAAAAGCTTTTTTCTCACTGTCACGAACATGCATCTGCAAAGGAACTTTATAATCGTTGGATATGTCAATGAAACTTTTAAAAATCTCTCTTTGCCTTTCTCTAAGCGCTTTATCTTTTACATAAAAATAATCCGTTCCAACTTCTCCAACTGCAACAATATTATCAATATTATTAATCAAATGTTCCTGAGCTTCTTTTAATTCCTCATCAGTACAGTCTTGTGATGTAACGGGATGAAATCCAAAAGTAGGATACAGAAAACCCTCATATTTTTTAGATAATTCTAAAACATTACTGTTCTCTTTAATATTGGTCCCGGAAACAATAACCGCATCTAATTTATCTTCTGCACGTTTCATAACTATATCTCTATCATTATCATAATCTTCAAAATTAATATGGCAATGTGTATCAATCATACTAAAACCACCTTAAAAAATAGCTATTACCTAAACACCAAATCTACGTTCTCTTTGTTGGTAAGATCTAATAGCTCTTAAGAAATCAACTTTTCTAAGTTCAGGCCATAGACTATCACAGAAATAGAGCTCTGAGTAAGAAGACTGCCATAGTAGAAATCCGCTTAAACGTTCTTCCCCACTGGTTCTTATAATAAGGTTTGGATCATCTAACCCTGCAGTGTATAAATTTTTACTTATATCCTCTTCTGTAATATCTTCAGGATTAATAGTTCCATTTTTAACATCCTCTGCTATTTTTTGAACCGAATCTACGATTTCCTGCCTTCCATCATATCCAATAGCTATGTTCAGCTGTCTTTTTGAATAGTGTTCTGTTGCTTTTTCTGCCTCTTCAATAGCTTCAAGAACGTCTTGTGGCAATAAATCAAGTTTTCCTACAACTTTAACCTTTACTTCATTCTTATGAATCTTTTCATGGTTTACAAGACGTTTAAAGTTAATTAAAAAAAGGTTCATTAATCCTTCAACTTCTTTTTTTGGTCTGTTGAAGTTTTCTGTTGAAAATGCATAAACAGTTACTATTTTAATTCCTAATTCTATTGTCCAGTCTAGAACTCTTTCTAAGGTATCCACACCCATCTCATGACCTTTAATCACATCAATATTTCCCTGAATTCTGGAATATCTCCTGTTGCCGTCCATAATAATAGCTACGTGCTTAGGCATTTTGTCTTTATCTAGCTTTCTGTAGATATTCCATTCATAGAATTTATAAAGTAAATTTTCATCCATTATAATTACCTTTTTGCTAACTTATATGCTAATTCAATTGCGCGCACATATCCTTCTTTACTTTGTTCTCTGCTTGTATCGATGTATATATCAGATAATCCGAATGTTACAGCTCCGTAACTTGGCCATGAATTTATTAAAACAAGACTTCTAAATAGCACATTGCCAAATATTCCATCTGGAGCTATTATAACATTACATTTATCTTCAATAGCTTTTTCTATTAAAATATAATAATTTTTAACATTGAAAGATGTCATTTCTTTAATTAGATTAGTGAGCTTTTCACTTTCGTCAATCGATTCACTAATTCTTTTACTTCTTCCATAATCTCCTTTTCTACCATCTGCCAATACTGCAATTTTCGGTTTTATATTCTGTTTTTCTAGAAAGTTACCACATTCAATAGCTATTTTAAGCTTATTTTCTATAGTATTTCCTTCATCAATACCAACTGGAGTTAATAAGAATTCATCATCTTTGTCTATTATGTATGTTGCTCTAAAGATGAACTTATCATTAAACCTTGATTTTAGATTTTTCATAACTTTAGATGCTGGTAGTGATCCTCTTATTACCGCATCAATTTCAGGGTTTAAAATTGAATCAATCAGCTCTGCATCATCGTATATAAGTTTAAAATCTATATTCCTATCATCAAAAGTATCAATAGCATTTAAAATATTTTTATTATCTCCAATACCAATAGCTATTGTGGTCATTAGTAATGAATTTGTGTTAAATAATTAATATATCTAACTATATTTTTTTAAAAAAAAAGAATGAAAATTCTAGAATAATCCAGAATCTTCAAGTGCTTGTTCGAATTTATTAGCTGCTTTATCAAATAACTCTTTAATAAGAATTGAAATTATAAGAGTAGCTATTAAAATCCCTATTAATATGTATATAGCAGGCATTACATTAGGCCAATACATTCCAAGCAATGCATTTCTAAGTAGCTCAATTCCGTAAGTCATTGGTAAATATGGACTTATTGACTGTAGGAATGAATTCATTACATAAACTGGATAAATTCCATTTGTAGATGAAATCTGGAACACCAGCAATATAATAGCTATTGCTTTTCCTCCATTTCCGAATATGGAAACTAGTGAATAAATCAATGTCATAAAGACCAATGTAATCAGGTAGGTAAATAATATAAACATTCCTGGATTTTCCATCTGAATTCCAAGAATAAATGAACCGATTAAGGTTACAGTTGATTGCAATAAACCAATTAGGATAAACAATCCCATTCTACCGAAGTATAATTCTAATGGATTGTATATGGATTGGCCTAGATATCTGGTTTTAATAAGAGCAACTGAAATTATGCAACCTACCCATATTGAAAGAACTATGTAAAACGGTGATACTTCAGATCCATAATTGTCTACTGGGTCTATCTCTTGACGGTCCAAATCAACTGGAGAATAGAAATAATCTTCCACACCAGTTTCATTTACCATTGATAGTTGTGCTAATGGTTGCTGATGTGTTAGTTGTCCTAATTGTGCTAGCTGTTTAAATGCAACTGAATCAACGGTTTTTACTATTTCGTTGTTAATTTCCTTTTGTATTTCATTAGCTGCATTATTACTCATTCTTGATGCAACTGGATTTGTTTTTTCATTGATTAAATATGTTAAATTTGTTTTAGTAGGATTTTGAGAGTCTACTGAAAGAATATCCTGAGTAAAGTTTTCAGGAATTATAATTGCTGCAAAATACGATCCGTCTTCCACTCCCTGCCGTGCTTTATCCTCACTTACAAACTTCCAGTCAAAGTCATCATTATCTTTAAGCTCATCTACTACATTACTACCGAAGTTTAGGGACTTTCCATCATATGTTGCATTTACATCATTATTGACAACAGCAAACTCCAAATTGTCTGTATTTTCATAAGGATCCCAACACGCATCTACATTTAAAAGTGCATATAATGAGGGCAGAATAATAATTGCAGCTATTGTAATAATAACTGCAGGATTTTTAATTAATGATTTTAAATCTTTTTTCATAATATGTGTAACTTTACCAATATCCATGTTATAATCACCTAATTAATTTTGTCTATACCTCTGAAGAAAATATCAAGAAAACTATCTAACTTTTCATCAATGTCAATGATTTCCTCTTCACCATAAATTCTTCCAAGAATAATTGACTGAAAAATAACACTATATACATTAAAAGCAGCTACTTTTGTATTAATTTCTCTTATTTTATTGTTTTTAATTGCATTTTCAAAGATTTCCACTAGATTTTTAAGTATTTTTTCTGAAACTATTTCGATTATCTGGTTATCCTCTTTTGAAAATACATCTTCCATAGCAACTTTTATTATTATCAGGTTACTTTTAAAGAAATTTAAGATTTCCAATCCCATTTCCTTTAATAATTCTCTAAACGTTTTATCATTATCATATCGAAAGATATTATTAATTTCTTCTAAAACATAGTCCATATAATACTGCTTAGTTACCCTTAAAAGATTATCTTTAGATTTAAACCTTCTAAATATGGTAACTTCGCTTAAACCTGCATTCTCAGCTATTTTTCGAGAAGTAGTGGGAGCTAAACCATTTTCATATAATGTCTTTAGTGTAGCTTCAATTATTCTCTTTTCAGTTTTATCATAACTGGAATTCATAATGTAAGTAAGTACTTACATACATATAAAGTTTTTGAAAAAAAATGAAGAAATTAATCTTCAATTTCATTATTGAAATCAAAAATTGCAGACTCAACAAGATCAAGCACTGATTTTTCTAAATCCGGATAAGTATAATCTACTGGAATTGGAATGTTATCACAATAAACCACTTCAAGACCACCATCAATAGCCTCTTTAGTAGCTACATCAACAGCAGCTGCTTTAAGTTCAGTAAGCATTACATCAGCATCATCAATATGAGCCGCAATATCTTCACGTAGCAATGGTCTATTAGCTAGATTAGAAGAGACCCCTACAACCTTACAGTCATAATTTGTTTCTAAGTATTCAATTAGTTTAGTCTGTACATCACTTGGTGCAGTAGTGGCAAATAAGACTTTCTTACCAGAAATATCTCCTAATGGTTTTGGTCTAAATACAGTAGCCACCAATTTAGCATCTGGATTGATCTTTTTAACATGTTCTTCAAGATATTTGATTTTTTCAGGATTTGCCATTGGCTCTTCACACATTGTCATAATAATCAAATCAGCAAAACTAATTCTATAAGGGCCAAAATATTTAAGAATATTGTTTATAGGCTGATTTGCACCAACAAGAACAATGTTTTTATTTGTCTTAATTGGAGGAATAGCTGCGCCACTTCCTTCAAAAATAGCAAATTCTGCATCAACCTTGTTAGCAAGTTGGGCTCCTTTTTTCATGTTAGTTAAAAATACTTCACCAGCCATACCCCCACCACAACGTCTACATCCTATTGTTAAAATACGACTCATTAAAGCATCTTCCCAATGGTCACTAGCCGCATGAACACCTTTTTCAGCCTGTTCAAGTAAAAAATCAGGAGAAATTTTAATCTCATCACCATGAACAATTTCAGGTTCTTCAGGTCCCCCTCTGCCCATAGCTACTACACAAGGATTATGGCCTTTTTCGTGAAGCAATCTTGACACAAAACCAGATACTGCAGTTTTTCCAATTCTCTTACCAGTACCAAGAATCTTGAGAGAAGGTTTTTCCATTATTTCATATTGGGTAACACCTTCAAATTTAAAATCAGGACCTTCATATGTGATGCCCTGTTCTAAAACCAAACAAGCTATTTTGAATCTTTTTTCATAGTCTAAAATAGGTTCGTCACTTAAATCAAAAACAGTATCAACACCATATATTTGAATCATGTCTTTAATTAGTTTGTATGGAATTCCCTTTTCTGTACCGAATTTAACTGGAACTCCAAGAATGTTAGAATATGAATCTTCATCTTCATTTTTTAATTTTTCAGTGCCCCCAATAAAAACGGCAGCTTTCACATCATGATATTCAAGTTTATTTAGTGTGTCAATAGCTTCCTGTGTTACTGGAAGGTAGTGTTCACCATCAATTAAGCAAAGCATTTTTTTAGTCAATACAATCACCACTGTAATATCATTTTATAAAGACTTATTATTTAAACTTAATTTAAAAATAGAGAAATAAGGGGATAATGTTTAAATCCCTTAAACAGTTTTAAGTTCTCTTTCAGATTTAGCCACTAATTCTGCCAAAGAATTACATACATTTGGTGGAAGAGAATCGCTATCTTTATCTGAAATAATTGTAGCTATAATTTTACAGAGAATGAAAATAGCATGTTTATGCTCTGCTTTAGTTTTATGAATATGATGTGGATTAATATTTAACATGATATACTCACTACAATCATTTTTTATCTGATCATTTTCTGCTACAAATTTTAAAACATAAACCAAAAACTTATGTAATTGTATCATTTCATCTTTATACATGTTATCTAACTCATTTCCAAAACATTAAATAATCAACATACCTATTCCTTTGTTATACACAATAAAAATATTAATAATTAATATTAAATTCATTATATTTAAAAATATAGCAAATTTATAATTAATCAAATAATCTTTTTATTAAATTATTGAAAATCAATGGTAATTCCTCATTAAGATAATCCAAACCTTTTTGGGTAATGCCATTTTTTGTAGCTACTTTATTTACTAAATCATCACTGTTAAACAATTTTAGGTTTAATAAGTTTGCAGTACTAAAATTAGTTTCATTAAGATAGCTGTAAACATCTTCATAATCCAGATTGGTAGAATTTGATAGCTCTCTTGCAAAAACTTCTGTTGCAAAAGCTATGAATGCAGGCATACAACTGGTCGTAATCGTGAGAGCTTCTAAATCATCATAATTATCTGTTGTAATTACATTACTAAATTTTGAGAATAGTTCTTCAATTTTTTCCTGATTTTCCTTTGATACATTTGTATTATGGTAAAAAACTGATATCCCTGTTTTTTGTTTATTTGGATTTGCTTCTGATGAAATTGATGGAATTACACAAGAAATCTCACCATCATATACATTCTCTATATCATAAAAGCTAATTCCAGCAGATGAATGAATCAAATAAGAATCTTCATCAAGAAAAGGAGCTATTTCTCCAATAACTTTAATTAAATCTGGGCTTTTAACTGAAATAAAAATAATATCAGAATCTTTAACGAGATCAACATTATTTTCATATACATTTATTCTTGAATCTAAATTCTCGAGTTTGGAAAGTGTTCTACTGGAAATATTAATCCTGTTTTTATCAAGAAATCCAATATCTATAAGATTATCTGAGATTAGACTTCCAATATTACCATAACCAATAATCCCAAAATTCATTTATAAACCTCTAAATATGATAAAACAGTTCTTTTATTTGAATAAAATTAACTAAAGTCTGCTGATTTAAAATACCTGGCATAACCAGTGCAATTAAAATTCCAATAATACCAAAAACAATCCCAATACCCCACACAATTCTTACAGCTTTTTTTTCTTCAATTGGTTTTCTTAAAACAACCCTAATTAAAGATTTGAATCCTACTTCTGGTCTTACAAGCTTTCCATCATCATTAACGTGTGTTGGTTCAAATTGTTGTCTTTCCATAACGCCAGCACTATAAAATTTAAGAGCAGCATCAATAATATTTGGCAATAAAACAACAAAAGCGATTAATTTAACCCTACCAATAAAAGCAATACATACGATAGCCGCACCAATAATCAATGTACCAGTATCACCTGGAAATACCTTAGCAGGATGTTTATTAAAGTATAAAAATGCAATAAGAGCCCCTAACATACTCATACTAATAATTGTAACATCATATTTTCCAAGAATAATACATGAAATAGTTAACGAAGTTAAAGAGATAATACCTAAACCTGATTCAATACCGTTTAAACCAGCCAGCATATTAGTAATGTTAGCACCAATAGAAAGAGCTATTGGAATACATATTAAATAAATGATTCCTGCATTAGCTGGAGCAGCCCAGATTAAAGGAATTCCTGCTAAAAACAGTAAAAAGAATTTTTCTTTAGATGAAAGAACTAATAAATCATCAACAATACCAATAATTCCAACAAGTAAAATAACAACTAAAACAATAATCAATTGGAATGTTAAAAGATCATGCATACCAATTCCCGCAAAAATACCTATAATAAAACCAAAAAGAATACCAAATCCACCCATTTCAGCCACTACAGGTTTCCAGGACTTATGAATATCTTTACCAACAATCTCTGCTTTTTCAAGTTTACCAATTATTTTCGGCATAGAAAGCCGAGTGACTAAAAATGATACAATACCACATATGATAGCAATAACATATAATGGTAATTGTGGAAGAATGTTACTCATAGAAATCACTTATTTTTTATTTAAAATATAATACACTGACCTTAAAGGAATGTTTAACTCATCAGAGATATCTTTAGGTTTTTTACCCCCATCCATCATCTTATGAATTAATTCTTTTTTATCATCGTCATATTTTCTTTTACGATTATTAAATTTAAAATTTTCATCATAGCTTTTAATCAAATAATACACCTTAGAAAGACTAATCCCCAATTGTTTGGAAATCTCTTTAGCAGATAAACCTGATTTAGCTAGTTTAACCACATTAGATCCTAATAAATCATATTTGGATTTTCTGCCTCTCTTATGGTTCTTTATCTGAACTTCGATATCCAACGAACTAAGCGCATCAATATAAGTTTTAGAAATTCTATTATAGATACTTTTAGAACATGTAATCGTATGTAAACTAGGATATTTGTCCATTAGCTCCAATATTTTTGATGAACTTAGAGATTGATTAATATGAACTTCAGTAATATCCTCATTTTCCATTAAAACCACTATTTTTTAATAAGTTCTAAAAATTTCTTAGATTTCTCACTTTTAGGCTTTTTGAGTTTTTCAATAGTTCCAATTTCCTTATTGATTTTAGATTCATTAATATTGAAAATGTTCCCTAAAGTTTTAACATCAATATCTGTATTTAAATTAATTAAAGCAGGACCAATAGCGGGATTGTAAACTTTAAAATTAGAGTTGCTAAGTAAATTTTCAATATGGAACTTCTCATAAAGAATATAATCCATATTAGGAATGGAAATAATTTTCAAATCAGTTTCTTCATTTAATGCATTAATAGCTTTATTATAATTAGTTTGAAATGCTTTTCTTTGTTGTCTGTCTAAATCTGTACGAATAGTAGGAAAAGGCCCATTAACAAATTGACGGTTATAATGAGAGGTTGTTAGATAGTATCTAAATACATCCCACATTATTAAAACTAATGGAATATTAGTGAAAATATGTTTCTCAATATTCTCTCTTTTTTTAAAATCCCTTTTTAAAGAACTAACCAAATTACCAGAGCTATCCATATATCCTAACTCTTTTAATTCTCGCTCTATTTCTCCAGTTCTCCAAAGCTCTAATCCTTCAGTGTCATATTCCTCAATAAAAATAGGGTGTGTATTGTTATATTTAAAAATAATTTCATCATATTTATTTATTCTTTTAAAATCTGTAAGTTCTTTTTTAAGTATAGAATCTTTAATACTACTTACAAGATGTTCCCCATATTTGACATAAGCTATAGCAAGAGCATTTCTTGCATTTTTATCATCAATGATAGCTGGTTTTGTTCTGTTGAATCTTAAACCTTCAATTCTAACATTTCTACCATATTTCTCTCTAATTTTTTCTTCATAATTGTCAAGAAATTCTGATCCCAATGTTAGATTTTTACGAACCCACCCTTTATTTTCATCTTTGAATCTTATAACCAATGATATAGTTTTTACAACACCACTACGCTCTTGTTTAAGGAAGTTTAATACTTTTTTAAATGCTTCTCTTCCCCAATCTGAGAACTGACTCATTAAAACCATATAATTACCTGATAAAGGTAAGAATGGCAGAATTTCTAATCTGTAGGATTTATCTTTATTAATCTTAAATGAAAACTTTTTACTGCCACAGCTACATTTTCCATCAAGATTTTTATATTCATCAATTTTATATTGTTTATAACATGAATCACATTTTATGTTAGCATACTTGTTTAAATTGCCTAGAGCTATCCTGTGTGCATCAATGGCTGATTTTACCCTTTCCAGAATATTTTTTTTGGCATTTGCCTTTATTCTAAATTGCTGATTATGGTGGCTATGTTCACCTCGTTCTTCAATAGGAATTTCTCCAATAGTTCCTGTCCCATATTTATTTAAAGACCTAAATGGAGTTTTATATCCTTGAAAATCCATAGAGTTTCTTAATTCTATTAATTGATCTAGTCTATCATCTAATTTAAAGTATAAATCTTTAAAATAGTCAAAATCGTCAATAGTGTCTAAAATTATTTCTTCTTTTGAAATTTCTGAAAGAAAACTCTCAGCACTATTTATCAGTCTAGATTCAATCAATTTACACCACCAAAGATTAGATTATTTCATTGAATTCTTTCGCCTATTTCACATTCATCTGGTGTTAACAAAGCTCCACTTTCACCAGTAGCTAATATCATACCTTCTGAAAGTGTTCCGAATAATTTAGCTGGTTTGAGATTTACCACAACAGCTACTTTTCTGTCTATTAATTCTTCAGGATCATAGAATTTAGCAAGGCCTGCTACGATTTGTCTTACTTCATCACCGATGTCTACTTGTAATTTTAATAGTTTATCTGATTTTTCTATTTTTTCCGCTTCTTTAATTTGTCCAATTTTAATTTCTACTTTGTCAAAATCATCTATTGTTATAATATCACTCATATTTTCATCCTCTTTTTCTTCTGTAATTTTTAAAGTTTCATTTAATTTTGCAATTTGTGCATCAATTACATCATCATCGATTTTCTTAAATAATGGTTTTGCTTTATTTATTTCATGTCCTGCTGGAAGAGGAACAATCGCTTCGTCCCATTTTTCAGGAATATCTATATTAATGATTTCAGCAATTGCATCAGCTTTAGTTGGTATATATGGTTTAAGAACTATAGCTAATGTTTTAGCCAGTTGATTTGAAAGATATAACGTATTAGCTGCTTTTTGTGGATTTTCTTTTACAGCTTTCCATGGTTCCTGGTCATTGAAGTATTTATTTCCAAGTTTACATACTCTAAATATTTCAAGTAAACCATCTCTAAACTCATAGTCTGTAATGAACTCGCCCACTTTATCTGGAAGCTCACGAATAAGTTTTTCAAATTCCATGTCTTCATCAGAAGGGTCTTTATATTCTGGAATTTTACCATCAAAGAATTTATGGGTAAATGTAAAGGTTCTATGTAAGAAGTTACCAATTACATCAGCTAGTCCATCATTATTTCTTCTTTGGAAATCTTTCCATGAGAAATCAGTATCCTTATTTAAAGGAGCGTTAATTGTTAAATAAAAACGTAAAAGGTCTGGGTCAAATTGATCTACAAAGTCTGAAATCCAAACAACCCAATTTTTACTTGTAGACATTTTCTGTCCTTCAAGTGATAAAAATTCACCAGCATATATATTGTCAGGCATTTTACATCCATATGCTGAAAGTAAAGCTGGCCAGAATATTGAATGGTGATAAATAATATCTTTACCAATGAAATGAACAACATAGTCATTCCAGTAATCTTCCCATTTAATACCAGTTTCATCTGACCATTGTGAAGCTGATGAGATGTAACCTAAAAATGCTTCACCCCAAACATAAATTACTTTACCTAATGCCTCATCTAATGGAACTGGTATGCCCCAATCCATATCACGAGTCAAAACCCAATCGTTTAATCCTTCTTTAAGCCAGTTTTTAGCATAATTACGAACATTTGGAGGGAGATTAATATTGTTATCAATATAGTTTTCAACTACATCCTGAAACTCACTTAATTTAAAGAAATACTGATAGCTGTCTTTAATAACTGGAGTGCTTCCACATGTTAAGCATTTAGGATCTTCAAGCTCAGTTGGATCTAAAACTCTGCCGCATTTTTCACAGTGATCTCCACGAGCTTCAGAACCACAAACAGGACAAATACCTTCCACATACCTATCAGGTAAGAATTTATTACAATTTTCACAAAAGAGCTGAGTAATATCTTTTTTATAGATATAACCTTTATTATATAAATCTAAAAAGAAATTTTGAGCAATATCATAATGTCTTTCATCAGTAGTTCTTGTAAAATTATCTAATGAAATATTCATTGACTTAATATCATCAGCAATCATATCATGATATCTTTTAGAAACTTCAATAGGTTTTATATTTTCATTATCTGCTTTTACAGCAATTGGTGTTCCATGTTCATCACTAGCGCAAACCATTAATACATCATTACCAATCATCCTATTATATCTTGCATAAATATCAGCCGGAAGATAAGTGGAGCGTAAATGCCCTAAATGACATGGGCCATTAGCATATGGAAGTGCACATGATATAAAAATCTTTGACATATTAATTATTTCTCCATTAAAATTCAAATTCAATATTAATAAAGAATATGATTTTATAAACATTTAAAAGTATTGTTCAAAATTTATTAATAAAATAACTTACAATATTAAATTCATGGTAGCGATTTCATATATTAACCCACTTTCAGATGAAGGAAGAAACATCTTAAGAGATTATGGAGACTTAAATCAATTAAATGAGGAAAATGATGATTTAATAAACATCATAATGCACACACCTAATCAAATAATCTCAAATGATGACATTATACCGAAATCAATAAAAGAATTAGCTATTAATAGAATAAAATGGGCAATAGAGAAAAAATACAACAAGAATTTTAACCAAAGAGAATATGAATATTTTTTAAATGATGAAATTGGTGAAGAAGATGTAATAGCCTTTCATATTCTATGTCAAGCTCTAGCTATCCAATTTAACCCACTTTCAAGAGAAGTGAAAATTTTTATTGAATCAATTGGAAAAATAATCGAAGAAAAACTATCAAAGATAACTCCAACAACCAGATATCAAATGATTGATGAAATATTAAGAGACATATCTGTTGATGGGTCTATAAAATGGACTTCTTTAAAAGATGTTATAGGAACTAAAAAACTATCATTGATTCAATTATTACTTGATAATGGAGAAATAATCCTTGAAAAAGAGGAATTTTTAGAAAAATATGGCAATAAATTTGATGGAAGACCAGCAGACAAAATATACGATATTATTGTTGGTCAAAAGATAAAAGAATGGATTCTTTCAAGATTAATCATGCAGAACACTGAAAAATATATTAAAAGAATCAAAGAAATGTCAAAAAGAATAGAAATCCATCCAGCCATATTAGAACTTGGAGAAGAATTAAAAAAAATGATTCCTGAAGAAATAAGCAAATATAATACATTTTATGAAGGAAGTGGTGGAATTTACGGTACTGTTAAAGGTGGAAAACTCATACCCGAAGCATTTCCTCCATGTATTCAAAATACAATTGACGGTGTGAGCTCTGGAGGCCGTAATGATGCAATTGTACTCCTTTTAACATCTTTTATATCATATGCAAGATTATATCCTGGCATTTTTAGTAGAGATGAAAATGTTAAAGTCTCAGATATTGATTCTGATTTATCAATTACTGAAAATGAAATACTTCCAATTATTTATCAGGCAGCTGATAACTGTAGTCCTCCATTATTTGATGACCAACCACAAGAAAAGCTCAATATTATATCAAAACTAGGGTTTGGTCTTCATGACGAAATTAACCTTGAAAATGAAGGAGAAACAACATGGTATACTCCAATGAGTTGTGAAAAAATAAAAATGCACTTGCCACAGCTTTGTAAAGAAGACTCTTCATGTAAAGGTATTAATAACCCATTATCCTGTTATGGGCGTAAAAAATATCAAATTGACAAAAAAGAGAAAGGTTGATCATACATATTGATCAACAGTTTTAAATGTATAATGTTCTTCTTGAATTGCATCATAATACTCATTTAAAACTCCTGCTTCCCATTTATTATAATTCCAATACTCATTTTCTTCAAATCTATCTGCTAAAATAGTTATTTTTCTTGCATCTTCATCAATGCCATGTTCTTTACAAAATTCTGACAAAATATCTGGAGTATAACCTGACGGATCATCATTGAACTCCTCATATTCTTCATATTCTTCTTCTGATAATAAATCTTTAGCACTTACTGGGTCTTCTGAAGATAAAATAGTATATAAAACTATAAAAATATCATCTTTTAATGGCAACTGGTTTGGTTCTAGTGATAAACCTAAAACTTTACCTGTCTCTAGATTTAAAATTGTATATCCAGATTGCTGACATGCAACCCAATGATTATATGCTGGTGATACAATATCTTTTGGACTTAAATCTGATAAAATAGTTTTAAGATATTCTACACCAATAACTTCTACATATTCTTCCCCATTTTTATTATTTTCTTCTCCATCCATATTCTCACCTATTGATTGTTATTAAAATTTAAATATTAATCTTAACCCTTTATAATAATTTCTATACAATTACTAAAACACAAATTATTTTTATTAAAAATTTTAATATAATAACTTAAAGAATTTATATATTGGTAATGGTTTTTATGTTCTCTAAAGCTAGTTTAAAAGAAAGAAGACAATATTATAGAGAAGAATGGTCTGAAAAGGATTTACCTTCCTTTATTACTAATGAAATAACTAAAAGGGAATTTGGTTTCGATCATATAGGGAATGGACCTAATGACAGATATAAAGTCTTTAAAGGTAAAGATTCATTGAAAAAATTCTTAAGATATAAAGCACCATTTGCAGCATATATTTCAGTAGCATTTTACAATAACCCTGCTAAAAGACAGGATTGGCAAAAAGCTGAGTATATATTCGATGTAGATGCGAAAGATATTCCAATTAGGACATGCCAATGTGATGGAGTTTGTGAAACTTGTCTTGAAGAAGCTAAAAATATAGTAAATAACCTTATAGACACATTAGAAGGAGATTTAGGTCTTAAAAACATTCACTTAATCTATTCAGGCAGAGGTTACCACATAAGAATCCTTGATGAAGAAATCATAACTGAAGACAGCAATCTTAGAGGAGAACTATTAAAGTATGTTGCGGGTGCTGAAATACCAATTACAGAATTTTCAAACTCCAATTTATCAAATAAATCATTTAACTTCGAACATTTCTCAATTCCTGTTGGATATCCTAAAGTATTTACAGACAGACTAAAATTCAACATTCAACATCTTGTTGGAAATGAAGAGATAGACGGCATCAATAAACAGCTGATGAAAGATATTATTAAACATCGCCACTTTATAAATGAGGAACAATGGGGAATGTTTAAAAATAAGATAGGACCAAGAAGATATAAGAATTTAACTAAAGCTATGGCAAGAATAAATCTTGAAACAATTGACGCAAAAGTTTCTATTGATTTAAAAAGAATATTACGGTTACCATCATCGCTTCATTCAAAAGTTAGTATGAAGTGTATGGAAGTGAAGAATAGAGAAACCTTTGATCCATTTAAAGAAGCCGTACCGAAATTTGTTTATGAAAGAAAAGAATGTTAAGGTGAAAATATGAAACAAATATTAAAAGAAATTTTAGATGAAAGCGAATATTTTGAAAAAAATGACGAAAACATATACATTCCAAGATACTTAGGAATAATATTAAATAGTGTTGTTGTATTTGATGTTAATTGGGTTATAATAACCGATGAAGAGTTGATGTTAATGAATGAAAAAGTAAAAACACATCCTTTAGCTTCAGTTCATTTAAAGAATGTAAATTCCATTTTAATGATTACAGAAGGAGGAATAAAAGAAATTTTATAATTCTTCCAAACACTTATTTTTAATTTTATTATTAACTTCATCAATACTATTATCCGCTGGAATAACCCACCAGTCGTTTGAAACTTTTTTTGATTTATCTCTAGCTTTTTGAAGTTCATCATAGCTTTCGAACATTTCAATATCTTCTGAACGAGAACAAATCCTTTTTAATGATTCTTCAGGAGTCACATCTAAAAAGAACATGTATTTAGAAGTTGGAAGAATGAATGCAACGATTTTATAAACAATAGTGTTAATGATATTTGGAAGATACACCACTGACATTATATATCTTGAAAAAATTAAAACATCAATATCATTATTCATATAATAATATTTAATAACAGAACGGACCGCATCCAAGCCAAAAAAAATAGTAGCTTTAATATGATTTAATTTTCCAGTTTTTAAGAGAGCTTCTTTTGATTTTCTTCCAAAGTAATTGTCCTTAGCAGGATGGGAGCGAACTACCACATTTTTACCTTGTTTATTGTACATATCAGCAAGTAAATTAACCTGGGTGTCCTTTCCACTTCCATCAAGACCATCAATTACTATGAATTTCAAAATACCACCATTAAAATATAATATAAAATAGCAGTTACAACACAAACTGAAAGATTATCTAATCCTTTAGGAGTTATAGCCTCTGTAACAGTAGCAATTAAGCTTAAACCAATAATGGTTATTAAACTAAATGTTTTTGGTACAGTAGGGTAACCAATTGCATTGTAAAATATAAAAATTGCAATTGAAGCTATGATTATAACAATAAACATTGTTAAAGAGCCTTCAATTGATTTTTGATCCCCTATTAAATTATATTTGTGCCTTCCATATTTTTGACCTATTAAGGATGCAAACCCATCACCATATACCATTGCTGCAATAGCTAATGCTACAATCCATAAATAGCTAGGGAAGATAAAAATTAATATTGACCATACACCAGCATAATAGACCAATCCTAAGTCATGACCTGCATCTGTTACGGTGCTTTTTATTTTAATTGGAGAGTATTTAGTTAATAAAAATGCAAATATTGTTATGGGAATTGTTAAAAAATAGACCATTACCAAAGGATTATGGAAAAAGGGCATTATAAAAATACAATTCCCCACCATAATATGTATAAATTTACGTGCAGCTTCTGGATGTCTTTTTAGACATTTTTCAGAGAAAATGAAAAGACAAGCAACATACACATAAACTATTAACAATAACAGTATATCCCATAAATCCATATTATCAAAAATATTATTTAGAAGCCATTCCAATGGAATTATTAGCTATTGGATAAAATTCAGTGTATTTTGAATTCCTTTCAATAGGGTCTCTTCCTAAATTTTTAACCATGTCACTTAATGTTGTTATTGATGCTTCAACTCCATCTGGTGCTCCGGATGCAGCTGACAATTCATCTCCACCAAGAGTTCCTCCTAAATCATTAGCTCCAGCAGTAAGTGATACTTGTGCAAATCTGAAACCCATTTTTACCCATGATACTTGGATATTTGGAATTAAATCACGAAGCATTAATCTAGATACTGCATATAATTTTAAATCTTCAGTACCAGTTGCTCCTAAATTTTGTTGACCTTCTAAAAATATTGGTGAATATTCATGCATGAAAGTCATCGGGATAAATTCTGTAAAGCCCCTTGTTTCTTCTTGAAGGTTTCTGATAATATCAATATGCTTTACACGTTCTTCTAAGGTTTCTACATGGCCGTACATTATTGTTGCAGACCCAGGAATCCCAACTTCATGAGCCGTTCTTACAATATCTACCCATTCTTGTACAGAAACCTTTTCAGGACAAATAATTTCTCTTGATCTATCTGTGAGAATTTCTGCTGCTGTACCTGGCAATGTGTCAAGTCCAGCTACTTTAAGTCTTTCACATGCTTCAGCAATATCAATTCCAGAAACTTTAGCTGCATCATTAATCATTGTAGGTGAGAAACCATGAATTAAAGTTTTTGGAAAATTCCCTTTTAAAAGCATTAAAAGATGTTCATAGTACTCAATATCTGCATCAGGAAGTACTCCTCCCATTAAACAGAATTCATGAGCACCTTTATCAACAGCTCCTTGAGCTTTCTCCAAAATGGACTCATCATCCATAATATACGCTTCCGGATCATCTGCATCTTTACCAAAAGCGCAGAATCCGCATCTCACAGTACAAATATTAGTAAAGTTGATATTACAATTATTAATGAATGTGACATTATTTCCAACAATCTCGCTTCTTAAATAATCAGCGGTTGCTAATAAAGGATACAAATCTGCACCTTTAATATTCATCAAATAGTTACCTTCTTCAACAGAAATTGGTTCATCTAAAGACTTAGATAAAATTCTTTCTGTTTTAGAGGAAACAGGTAATTTATCAAACATAGTAAATAGTATAAAAATAATTCAATATAAACATTTCCAAAATCACACGAAAAACTAAAAAAAATACTATCATTATCTCATTTATCATCGAATATATTCACAATAAAAAAAATATTCATATTAATTACACAATAACTCAGAACCCTAATATTTTAACCTATGAAAATTATAGCCATTTAACATTTGCAGTTGTATAAATGTAATTTTTAGAAAAAACAGGATTGAACAAAGCATTTGTTGAGTTTTCACTTCCGACGGATTTTGCAATTGATTTTCTAAGATTATAATTTATTCTGTCCCCTACAGAATCCTGATCCTTTTTATCTTTTATAGTATCTGAAAAAACAGCAACATTAAACTGAATTTTTTCTTTCTCATATTTTGAATCAAATCCCTTATTTGTATAATTTATCCTAACTAGCTTTATAGAGTTAGGTGTCAGTAGACTTTTTTTAAAAGAATCATAATCGCGATATACATCTTCTGGAAAAACACTTGATGCATCACTTGATATTCCTTCGTTAACTCCTTCACGTGCAGCAGACATGGCAACTATTAGTTCATTTTGATGTAAAATATAACTGCTGCTACCAACTATTACCACTAATAAAACTCCAATTAGAAATATTAATTCCATTGTTAGCTGTCCTCTTTCATCCAATATTATCCCATCCTTTTGAATCAATAGATAATTTACTGTCATCATATTTCCGTATAACATAATTATTTCCACTATATAACTCAATTTCATTTACTTTCATTGAGTCTTTTACTAATATTACTGGTTGTATCTTATTTTTAGCCATTTTTCCTCCTCCATAAAAGACAATACTGTTTTTAGCTACTTTTATTTTGTACTGATTACCTGAAATCTTAGCTGGTAATTTTATTTCTTTACTGTAACCTTCACCATTTGAGGATACCTGATTAATATTATCTGAAACAGCATCTAACAGAATACGGCTACTCAAATGATTTTCAATATTTTGCTGTGAGCTAATGGAATTGAATGATAAAGACAATATAAATATAGCTATCAAAATTAATAAAAAGATAGAAAAAAGATATTGAATTGAAATGAATCCTTTATTGTTCATATCTATTGAATTAGAGTGAAAATTAAAATAATTTGTTTAAATTACAATAGGAAATTTAGTTAATTAAGCTTAAATTCATTAGTTCAAAAGTGATATATAATAAAAATATCAAATAGAATACCATGAAAGGTAAAGTAATTTTTATTGGTGCAGGTCCTGGAGATCCAGATCTTATTACGGTTAAAGGTCGAAATGCTATTGAAAAAGCAGATATTATTATTTATGCTGGTTCTCTTGTAAATAAAGATGTTTTAGATGTTAGAAAAGAGGATTCTGTTGTTTACAATAGCGCTGTTCTTAATTTAGATGAAATTATTGAAATCATAAAAGAAGGAATTAATGAGGGCAAAGTCATTGCAAGAGTTCATACTGGTGACCCTTCAATTTATGGAGCTATTGGAGAGCAAATCCGTGAATTGCAAAATAACGATATTGAATATAAAATTATTCCCGGCGTAAGTTCTGTATTTGGAACTGCATCTGTTCTTGAAAGGGAATTGACACTGCCTGAAATATCACAGACAGTTATAATTACCAGACCGGAAGGAAGAACACCTAAACCTAAAGAAGAAAGTATAGCTAGTCTTTCTCGTCATGAAGCGACAATGTGTATTTTTTTAGGCGTAGGTATGATTGAGAAAGTTGTTGATGAATTACTTGTTGGTTATAATGAAAATACACCAATAGCTGTTGTGAAAAAAGCCACTTGGGATGACCAAGAAATAATTGAAGGAACACTGAACGATATTGTAGAAAAAGTAAAAAGTGCAAATATAACAAAGACTGCAATGATAATTGTTGGAGATGTATTGAATCCTGGAGATTTTACACCATCCAAGCTATATGATGTTAACTTCAAACATGAATATAGATAAAAAAATTATGAAAATTCTTTTTCAGCTTTTGTAATTAGTTTTAATTTTTCAAAAGCAACATCTGGTGAAGTTTTTCTAAGACCACAATCAGGATCTAAAATAAGATTATCTTTTCCAACAATAGATATAGCTTCACCAACAAGGTTTTTAACATCCTCAAATGAATCCACTTCATTGACAGAGGAATCGATACAACCGAAACCTAATTTTTTATTTTTTAGTAAATTAACATTTTCTTTCAAAACATCCAGATTAACATCATTACCTGCAAATTCGCAGTCAAGAATATCAATGTTGAATCTGGTTAAATCTTTAAAAACATTATCTAATGTTCCGCAGACATGCATAGAAACTGGAACATCAACCCTTTCAGAAATAATATCAATAGCTTCTTTTGCATTATCTAAATCAACTAATCCTGTTGATAAGAATGGTTCATCAATCTGAATGTATTTTGGATTGACCTTTTTTTCAATAGCCATTGCTTCATATTTTAAGCTATCTGCCAAATCTAGAACTGCATCATTCTTGTTTCTGTAAAAATGACTGATTCTTGAAGAATAAACAATTGTTGACGGGCCTGTAATAATGCCTTTTATTCCTTTTTTATCCGGAATGTCTCCATCATAATATTTGTTAATTAGAGATTTGGCATACCTCAAATCAGAAGTAGTAATTTCCTTAGATGGTCTTCTTATTTTACCGTTAATAACTGTTTGAGTTCCTTCTAATTTCATTCCAGGAATATATCTAGTAAAAGCAGTGACCATGTCTCCTCTAACCTGTCCGTCTGAGACAACATCTATTCCTGCATCTAATTGTTTGTAAACAGCATTTTTAATAGCTATCTTGTAAGGATCATATAAATTAAAAACATTAAGAAGTTTATCCTTAAAAGAAGTAGGCTCTTCCATTTCTACAGGAAAACTTCCGACAACAGTGGAAAACATAATAAATCAAGCGAGCTTTTTAATTTTTTCAATTTCTTCTTCATCAATTGGTAACTCTACAACAGAAGTACCATGACAAGGTTTAGTGTATGGAATTAATACTTTGTGTTCATCATTTTTAATTCCGATTGGTATAGGTGGTACGCCTATAATTCTAACACCTAAAATCTCTTCACCAGGTTTGACGTTAATTACTTCATCTGCTTTAAAGCGGATAATCATAGCACAGTCTTTAAAGCCAGCCTGACTTGCGAGAATTTCGTAATCATCAGATTGTTGAAGATATGTATCTAAACAAAAAGCCATTATAATCCCTCTAATGCTTTGTCAAATCTTACTCTTATAGGAGTTGGATTGTGGAATGCGCGAACAGAAATAACTGTTGCGTCTGTATTTTCTTTTACAATATCAGTATACTCTTTAAGAAGATCAGGATCTTTTTCGAATACTAAAGCTAAAGATTTTGTATTTAAAAGATGATAGAATGTTACAAAGAATGATGCTGCGGCATCTTTATGTACAAAACCTACAAGTAAGTCAAAATCTCCAGGTTTAATCTCATCTAAACATTGGTCAAGATCTACTAAATTTTTAACGTAATAATCTTCTGGGTCTGATACGGTTACTAATTTTGTTGCAGCAGGGTTTGCTGCAATAGTCACATCATAACCTAGTTTTGATAGTTTATAAGAAGCATATACTGCCATTGGTGTTTGTGCAGGAACTTCAGGACATCCAAGTAATACTAATGCTTTTTTCATTTTATCACCCTTTTTTAGCTATTCCTCCTTTTTAAAGTAACTGCATTAGACAATATATAAGCTCCAAGTACCATAAATGTAAGTAATGCCATACCATTTATTGTCCTATTAAATATAAACAATCCTATTAAAGATTGACTTATGAAAGCTGTTAAAGCTCCAATTAATAATACTTCTTTACCTAAGTACTTTTTGTTCTTGTTTTCTCGTTTATTTCTGTAGATTGACAATATTTTTAATCCAACAATTATTGTTCCTACTACAAATATTATCAAAGCTATTAGTCCTAAGTATCCAAAGTCAAAAGTATATCCCATAATTCCTGGAAGCATATAATCTACTGTATCTTTTTGGTTTACAAGAACTCCGAAGAAAAGTGGGAATGGTAAACCAAACATTAAAATAAGCTGCATTGGTAGAGATATATATCCTTCTGCAAATGCTGTTCCTTCAACTCCCCAAAAAGAAGTGGCTCCGCTGTGACCAATTAATTGAGTATTGTCTAATACCATTTTAATACTTGATGATGAGTATTGTTCAATTCTTTGGAGACGAAGTAATGGACTGAAAATAGTCATTCCAGTTATTCTAGAAATTACTTCTAGACCAAAAAATCCTGCCAAAGCTACCCCTATAAAAATAGCTATTCTTTTAATTGTAAATATTGATTTTTCTCTGAAAGATTTTGAAATGATTATATATCCTATAAATAAACCAAGAATCCATAATAATAAGAAAGATCTGTGCATTAATCCACCGAATACGGTTATAAGAAGTATTAATAGATATACAAATTTCTTAAGGCTTCTTACATTTACTCCCGATTCTTCCATCACCTTTAAAGATGCCAAGGCAGTAACAACTCCTAAAAGTGCAATTGGACCAAATGGATGTGTAAACTCATTTTGTCCTAGAGATAGTACAAGAAATGCAAGGTCTACTCCGAAAAGAAGTACAAGTCCACTTGATACAAATAGTGAGAAGAAAGTTACAATACTTAATGATAAAGGCACCAAATTTATAATGAATATAAATGAAACCAATAACATTAGAAATACTTCAACTATTAATTGTAAATGATTTTGAGCAATTAACATCATAATTTTATCACGAATTCTGTTTTTATAAAAAAGTAATGGACTGACCGGGATTTGAACCCGGGGCCTCCGCCATGCCAAGGCGACGATCTACCATCTGAGCTACCAGCCCATACATACAATATCTTATTTTATTAATATAAATATCTATTTATTAAGATTACCTAAATCATAAATATTGTCTATAATTAAACCAAATAAATCATCTGTTTTAAGAGGAATCATTGGTTTGTCTGATGTAATGAAATCTAAAGCTTTTTGAGTAATTTCATCAATATCAGTAGATCTAAACATTAAATCTTGGTTGATATAATATTGATCTACAGATAATGTTTCTCCAGGATAACAAGAAATAACTGGTGTTTGCAATATTGCAGATTCCCTATTCATGGTTCCACCAGCACCAATTACTAAATCAGATTTTTTAATTAAACTAGATGTATCTACAGGCGGTTTAAGAATAGTGACATTTTCAATATCTTCAAATATCTTTGCTTGTTGTTTAAATCTTGGAAGAATTAAAATATTCGCATAATCATTTAATATATCAACAATAGGGGATAAAACAGACTTATGACAATCTGTATTTAAATATGAAGCAAGAGAAGGTTCAGGCCTCATTAGAATTGTTTTAGGATATTTCAAATCAAGATTTAAATCATCAAATATATTATCATTATATTCAAAGGATTTGAAATGCATTAATTCAGAAGTACCATTATATGAAATAATAGAATTAGGATCAGCACCAAATTTCATTAATTTCCACATATCGATAATATTAGGTGTAATAATCCTATTACATAATGGTAAAGTAAGTTTATTAGCAGCTAAAGCATGTTCATTATCTAAAACATATAAACTTGGAATTCCAAGACCAAAAGCTATTCTTGGAAGTTCAATAGAATGCTTGCTAACTGCTACGTCAATCTTTTCACCACCAACCACATCTAAAAGTCCTTCAATACGATCAGTACTTGCTTTTAATTTATCATAAAGACTTACACCATGTTTTCCAACAGATATGAAATCAATATCATAGGTATTCATTAATTTATGGATATCACCAAAGTCTCTTGCAGTAATAATAACATCTTCACCTTCATCTTTAAGATATCTAATAATATCTTTAAAGAATCTTACATGAGGAGCATTTGAAATGTCTATCCATATTTTCAATGAAATCACCTAAAGTTCTGATTTTCTTTTTGATATAGCGTCAATTATTTCTTGAAGTCCAATACCTTCTTTTAAGCTACTTTTAATAATTTCAACATCAGGATTTAATTTTTTAGCATCAGCTACCATTTTATCAGCATCAGCACCAACAGCATCAGCTAAATCAATTTTATTAATAATGACCAAATCAGAACCTTTGAAAATTAAAGGATGTTTCTCTACAGTGTCATCACCTTCAGTAACACTTACAACAACAATTCTCATATGAGTTCCAAGGTCAAAATCAACAGGACAAATTAAGTTACCTACATTTTCAATTATTAGTAAATCAATATCATCTAAAGGCAAATCTCCAAGACCATGACTGACTAAATGAGCATCTAAATGACATTCACGACCAGTATTTAATCCAACTACTGGAACATCGTGTTTCTCAATTCTTCCTGCATCAAATTCACTAATAACATCACCAGCTATTACACCAATGTTATAATCAGTGTTTTCAATAATATCTTCAATTAAAGATGTTTTTCCAGATCCAATAGCTCCTACAAAGTCAATACAGAAAATATCCTTATCTTCAAGATTTTTTTTGTTTCTATCAGCTAATTTTCTATTTGCATCCATAATATTTTTTTGTACTTCAATATCTGCTACTTTATGCATTAAAATCACTTTTATTCTTCATCAGGCTTTTCAACCACAATATTTTTAACAACACAATCTTTACCATCTAAAATGGAGATTCTTAAATTTTCACATTTAGGACACTCAATTATAGGAGCATAATGATCACTATCATCTAAATTAGCTATTCCTTCATATCCGCACTCAGGACAGCTAATTGTTACAGGAATTTCTGAAATATCAATTTTTGCATTTTCAGCAATTGTATTTTCTACAAGAACATCTAATAAAAAACGTAACTGTTCAGGATTTAACATTGCAAGCCTACCTACTTCAATGTATATTTTATTAACTTCAGTTGCATTATTTTTTTCAGCTGTTTCAAGTACCGCATTAATTATACCTTGTGCCATTGACAGTTCATGCATTATTATTACTCCCAAAATATATAATATAAAATATATATCTTTTGAGTATTAATAGATATGCCTATAAAATTAATATATGTTTAAAAAAAAAATGATGAAAAATTTTAAAGTAATACTACCATTATTCCTGATTATTAAAAGTAAATAGATGTTTTTAGGGAATTTATAGTTCAAAGTATAATTCAGATGCTATTTCATTAGCTGAATCGAGAGATAGTGCTTTTTTAGTAAATATTCTAGCTCCAGATTTATCTCCTTGATTATACAGTATCTTCCCAAGAAGTGCATATGCGTCAGCATATCTTGAATCCATAGCTATTATATCGTTTAAAATATCTTTTGCTTGGAAATAATCTTCCTGAGCATATAAATCATAAGCTTCTTCATATAAAATATCATTTGGATTGGTTTTAGGTGATTTTTCAACTGGTTTAATTACTTTAGCTATTTTTGGTTTTTTAGGTTTTTCCTTTTTAATTTCTTCTTTAGTAGCTTCTATAATCTTTTTAGATTTTTCTCCATCTCCAGCTTGCTCTAGAAGATAATTTATTATGTATTTTGTCGTATTTTTATTTAGGGGCTTATTATCATTTCCACATTTTGGTGAGTATATACATGATGGACAACCATTTTTACACTTGCAATTGTCCAGTAGATTTTTTGTTGATTTTAATAATTCTACAAATACTTCAGATGCTTTTTCTGTAATTCCCATTCCACCTTCATATGCATCGTAGATAAAAATTGTTGATTCCTGTGTGTCTTCATGGTAATCTGTTGAAAGACCTCCAATGTCAAATCGGTCACACATTACATGTAATGGGAATAATCCTATTAATGCATGTTCTGCACCATGGATACCTCCTTGAAATGACTCATCTTCTGTGAATTCTTTTTCAATTTGGTTTTTAATGCTTTCTGGAATTGTAAACCACAACCCTTTAGTTTTAAATTTTAATGGCTTGAGATTAAGTGTTTCCTGACCAAGAACCTTAGAATACTGCATTATTTTGTATTTATAGTAATCTTCCTTAACAGTTAGTTCTCCAAAATTTATTGAGAAATCGCCATAGTTTATTTTAGAAATCTTTTTATTTATTGTAATATCTGTATCATGTAATGCCATTGTATGATAATCCACTTCCTGTTTAATGACATTAACAATCTTTTTTGAGAAATTAATGTTCTCTACCCTATATGTTTCCCCCTTATTTATCAAAATAGCTCCTTCATGAGCTTCACGATAAACTTGTGAACGATCCATTCTCTCTAAAACTTTATCTTTATTCATAATTGTATATGTTTCATTGGACAATTGGTTAAGAGAATGTTTAAAAGCTGGATTATCAGTAGATGGGCATATATATTGATTATGAGGATTTCTTCTAAGTAATCCTTCACGTGAAAGTTTATCTAATAACTGTTTATCTGCATTAAAGTATTTCTCCCCTTCTTCTAAGGTTATCGGAAGTTCATAACCTGCACAAGCTAAATGCGCATCTCTTAAAATACTATTATTTAAGTCTATGATTGCATTTTCATGAGGTTTATCAAAAAAGAACTTTGGATTATTCATAAAATACTGATCCAACTGATTTTCAAAAGCAATTAGAATAGCTAGTGATTTTTGATTACTTCTACCTGCCCTTCCACTTTGCTGCCAAGTTGAAATCATGGTTCCTGGAAAGCCAGATATTATAACTGCATCTAATGTTCCTATATCTATTCCCATTTCAAGTGCATTTGTACAAGTAACTCCAAGATATTCTCCTGTCTTTAGTTTATTCTCTATACTCCTTCTTTCATTAGCCAGATAACCTGCCCTGTATGCCGCTATTCTATTGGTCCATTTTTGCTTTATCTGGTTCATGTCATTTTTAGCCCATCTAGCTATTAATTCTGCAGTTTTACGTGAAACTGTAAAGCAAAGAGTTTGAATCTTTTTAAGCATTAAGTACAAGAAAATTCTCTCGGTTTCCAAATGAACTGATGGTGCTTCATCTACATTTTTACGTCTTCGACGGTAATTTTTATAAGGATTATATAAAATAAAATCCTTTTCTCCACTTGGAGACGTATCATTGTCAACTAAAACAAAATCTTCACCAGTAAGCTTATTTGCAAGTTCCAACGGATTTGCAAGAGTTGCTGAAGATAAAATAAATTGTGGATTTGCCCCATAAAAATTAACTATTCTCTTAAGTCTTTTAATCAGATAACTTACATTGGAACCAAAAACACCTTTATAAAAATGAGATTCATCAATCACGATATATTTAAGGTTTGAATAGAACCTTTTCCACTGGTGATGCCAGGAAAGAATATAATGAAGTTGGTAAGGGTTTGTTAAAACACATCGGGACGTATTTCTAATAGATGCCCTTTTTGCCTTTGGAGTATCGCCATCATATGTGCTAGGTTTAATATCCAGTTCCAAATCTTTTTCCAAGTCTTTTAAAACTTCCAATTGATCGTAAGCTAATGCTTTTGCAGGATAGATATATAATGCAGTAGCATCCTTATTCTCTATTAGTGTATCCATTATGGGCAAATTAAAAGCTAATGTCTTTCCTGAAGCCGTTGGAGTGGTAATGATAATATTTTTACCATCTTTAACATGTTCATATGTGTCAGCCTGATGATGATATAACCTGATTTCATTTGAATCAAGATAATCTATAAGTTTCTCGTTTAAATTATCTACTTTTTTAAAGCTGGCTTTTTTAGCAGGGATAGTTTCCACATGGGCAATTTTATCCCTATAATTAATATCATTTTTAAAAGTGTCAATAGCTTGTAATTTTTTGGCCATAATAATCTATAAAAAAAGTTTTATTATCAAATAAGATATATTATGTTTCCTTATTAATAAATGATTACATTATTAATATTGTGTTTTCTTTAATAGTATGTTTTAATTTTAATTATTCCAATTCAATATTTTTATTAGTTATAAATATTATTAAAATAATAAGAATAATTATTAAAAATGAAATTTAGGAAAATACTATGATAAAATACGAAGAATTCAAAGAAATTGTTGTAAATGTTCTTAAACGAGACATATCTTCAAATAAAGAACAGAATGAAGCAATTTTAGCTAATCCTGAGGAATCATTGTTTATAGTGGCTGGTCCAGGTTCTGGAAAAACTACTGTAATGGTTTTAAAGATATTAAAATATATTTTTGTAGATGACATAAAACCAAACACAATATTGGCAACTACATTTACAAAAAAAGCAGCTAATGAATTATATTCCCGTATTTTAAGCTGGGGAGACCAAATTAAGAAACATTTAATGGAAAATATGGAAGTTAATTTTAACGATTTTAATGAAATAGAAAAAAAATTACTTAAAATAGAGAAAATCGACTTTAACCAAATAAATATTGGAACAATAGATGGAATAGCTGAAGAGATCTTAAAGATACATAAAGAACCTGGAACAAATCTCCCTGTTGTAATTGAGAGTTTTGTTGCAAAATCAACTATGGTCCATTCCGGTTTGTTAAAAGGAAATAGACACCAAAATAAAGATTTGCAAGAATTTTTAAAAGCATTTGACAATAATTCAAAATTAGAACAATATCCAGAAAAAATGGGAAGCATTCTAATTGATATGAAAGATAGAATGTATCACGACCAAATTGATAAGGATTCACTTCTAGAAAAAATGAACAATAATCCTGGAGCTATGGAAGCTTTAAACATAATAAAAGATTATGAAACAGAACTAAAAAGTAGAAATATTATTGATTTTCCAATGCTTGAACAAAAATTCCTTAATTATCTGAAAAACAATAAATTAGACGTGTTTTTAGATGACATTAAAATTATCCTTGTTGATGAATATCAAGATACTAATCTAATTCAGGAGGAAATCTATTTTACAATAGCCAAAGCTGCATTGAAAAATGGTGGAAACATTACTGTAGTAGGAGATGATGACCAGTCATTATATCGTTTTAGAGGTGCTACTGTAGATCTTTTTACCAATTTTAAAGAACGTGCAAAAGAAAAATTAGGAATTGACGTTAAAGAGATTAATCTTACAACAAATTACAGATCCAGTGAAAATATTATTAACCATTGCAACTGGTTTGTCGAATTAGATAAAAATTATCAAAATGCCCGTGTTGATCAAAAGCCAAAAATTACCGCCCCTGATTTTAAAGGAGAAAGTATTCCTGTTATTGGAATGTTTAGAAACAATGTGGAAATGTTAACTCGTGATTTGGCTTTGATGCTTCATAAATTAATAAATAAGGGAGAAGCAAATCTGAAAGTTAAAAGAATCATTAGAAACAATAAAACAGAACCTGTAAAAGATATCAAAAATATCAAACTTCAATTAGATGAAGAACATGGTTCTGCATCTGATATAGCTGTTTTAACACATTCACCTAAAGAGACAAATGGCAGCAAACGCCGTTTTCCTTTTTATTTAAGAAAAAATCTTGAGAGATTAAAGCCACCGATTTACGTATTTAATCCTAGAGGAAAAGATTTGCAGGACATTGAAGATGTTGCAATCTTTTGTGGTTTAATGCTAGAATGTATTGACCCTGAAAATAAAGTTGCGCATTCAGATAAAAGCATTTCTAATCTAGCTATACGAAATATGGACAACTGGCGTAGACTTGCAAGAGACTTTATTAAAACAAATCCTGAGCCACATGAACCTTTAACATTACAACAATTTGTAACAGCATGGCAACTTAGAAAAGCTATCGACCCAGAAGTGGAAAATCCAGAATGGCCCCAAACTGCCAGTTTGATGGAACTTGCATATAAATTAATTACATGGATTGAACCATTACAAGAAGATGTAGAAGGAATTGTATATTTAGAAGCTATTACACAAACAATTACCCAAACAGGATTTTTCAACAAGTATTCTGGACATATACACTTTGATACTCCTGAAAATACAAACGAAAGTATTAGAGAAGCTATCTATAATATTTTCGTTCCAATAGCAAATGGAGATGTTGAGATTGATGAAAATCTTCTTGAAACTCTTCCTAAGGATAGAATTAACATTATGTCAATCCACCAATCTAAAGGACTCGAATTTCCATTGGTAATTGTAGATGTAGGTACACGTTTTAACAAAGACCATGCAAACACCCAGAAGTACAGGTTTCCTAAAAATGAACCTAAAATAAAGTCATTGGAAGATACAATCCGCGTTCATAGTTCTCTTGGTAAAAATGACCGAGAAGAGAAAGACCGTGCATTTGATGATTTAACACGGCTTTATTTCGTAGCATTTTCAAGAGCGGAAAATGTTTTAATACTCGTTGGACTATTACAAGGAATTGACGGATATTCTTCAAATGATAAGAAAAGAAAAATACCTAATGTAGCTCTTGGATGGGATAGAGAAGAAAATCTAAAAGGATTTGACGAAATTTACATGATTTAAGGTGATTACATGAAATTATCAACAAGATCTGAAGCTTATATAATACCTGAATATAGTTTAACTGGAGATTTACTGTCTTTTTTAACCTGTAATCTTCAATACAGATATCAGAATAAAGGAACATTACCTCCCTCAATGCCAATCCAATTATGGTTTGGAGAGTTCATTCACGGAGTAATGGAAGAAGCATTTCTAGAATGGGACAACGGAAAAAAGCAATTCCCATGGGAGTGGTTACGTGACGTAAGGCCAATTGAAGATATGATTGATTTAAGGCTTCAAGTAAGAGGCCTCTATCCTCCAAAAAACCATTTCTTTACAACAAACACCCCAGACAGTAAATTAAAATCATCAGATTTAAATGAAAAGGACCATAAAAAATTAGCTAGTGCACGTGCACATGAAGCTATTAACAAATGGGGACCTCATTTATTCCCATTAATTGACTCTGCAGAGCTATTAATAAAAGGAATTCGTAAAATGCCAAATTATGATGAAAACAAAAGTAGATCTAATTACTATGGTATTAACGGAGTCATCGATGTTTTAACTTCAATTAAAATAAATGAAACGGTTGAATCACCATATCAACTATCCCTTGACAATTATACAAATAAAATTATTGAATATCTTAAAAATGATGAAGACTTCCAGGAAAATGTTTCAAATTTTGGAGAAGACCAATATGAGATTATTATTGATTATAAAGGTATGAAAAGGCCTTCTACAACAGACAAGACTTGGCAACACCATAAACAACAAATCTTAACATATGCATGGCTTAGATCCAAACAGGAAGACGCAAAACCAATAGCTGCAGGAATTATTTTTTATTTAAATGAACTTGTCCCTTCCTACGAAGACCTTCAAGCCCTACAGATAGAACTTGAAAACGAGCATACTGATGTAGAAATCAGCAAAGAAGATTATGATAAAATTATGGGATGGGATGAAACAAAAGAATACCCTATTCTTTCTGAAGAACTTAAAGAAAAAAGATCCATTAGAATAATTACAATAAACAATGATGAAATAGATAGCGCTCTTAATATGTTTGATGATGTTGTAGAAGATATTGAAACATCAATAATCAATGAAAAAAACGGGTGTAAAATCAAAAATGCATGGAAAGCTGAAGCTGAAAAGAGAACATGTGCTGCATGTGACTTTAAAACATTTTGTGGAAATGAAAAAAATAAAATGAAA
>OGXX01000283.1_pt1 | contig 55873 bp, 57 predicted proteins | sample 1576301 | NCBI WGS metagenome assembly OGXX01 (sample SAMEA3541469, study PRJEB24748) | human gut metagenome | biome: human gut; feature: human-associated habitat; material: faeces | place: China | collected 2012
CTTTTTTTAATTCTGGATATAATTTAAACAATAGTCTTGCACTTGTACCTTTTAATTTTTTTACGATTTATCACCATAACAATCATACCATATGTAAGCATAAAAGTAAATGCTTTCGGAAGCAAAAAAAAGGAAAAATCTAACTCACGAATTAATTCACGAGAGTGCGATTTTTGTTTCTTCAATTCTTAATATCATTCCTAGTATTAATATAAACATTCCTCCTTTCTTCCTCTCTAGTACATTTACTAGCTATTTTTATTGCACAAAATAAAAATAGTGATAGTCCACAAACTAACACTATAAATATTATAAAAATTATTCATTTCCAAAATGGCATTTTATATCACCTCTTTCTTCAAAATAAAAAAGACTAGTTATATTTACCTATTTGTCAACAGTCTGAAAGCATAAAGTTTAATTATGCTTTAAATTATATAAATCACAATATATTTTGGTTAAGGTTTTATTTGTTTTAACAATTCGTTTTAATTTTGGAAATTTTTTTAAATAACTACAGCATCTCCATTGTGGGTCTAATTCTTTTAAATATTTAAATGCTTGATTTATAAAATAATGTCTAAAATTTTTATTTGCCACATATCTTTGTTGAATTGTATAATCTGTTAAAATCATAACTACTAGACTTACTAATGAATCCTTTTTATAATTTACTTTTTTTAAATCAGTGACAATAATATCTGTTATTTTTAAAATATCAAATATCCTTTTATCTCGAATTGTTGTCTGACTATTATCATGAATAACATAATAAGTCAAATAATCATTTACTTTACCAATATTTTTAGCACTTAACATCATTTTTACCACAAATGGAGCATCTTCATATTTTAAATTTTCTTCAAAACGATTGTCTTTATTTATAAATAAATCTTTTTTATAAAGTTTATTACATGGGCCAAGATTAACATTGTTAATTAGTTCAGGATTTTTCTTTAGATTTGTATTTTTGAAATCTTTAAACTTGATACTATATAGTTTTTCTCGATCTTCAAAAAAGTCACATATTACTAAATCACAATTATCTTTGGTAGCTTTTTCATACATATATTCACAAAAACGTTCATTTAAATAATCATCAGAATCAACAAATGCTAAATATTCACCGGTAGATTTCTCAATGCCCAGATTCCTTGTTTTACCAATTCCTTCATTTTTTTTAGAAATATATTTAATTCTTTTATCTTTAAATTCTTTTATAATTTTTTCTGAATTATCAGTTGATCCATCGTTAATCAATATTATTTCTATATCTTTTAAAGTTTGATTAACTAGGGAATCAATACATTTTTTTAAGTATTTTTGAGTATTGTAAATAGGTACTATTAAACTTACTTTTATCATTTTTACCTCACTATATAATTATAAAATACATACGAATTTGTTTTTATTAAAAATTTTTTAATAGCTTTTTTTATGCCTTTTTCTTTTAAATGGGAAAAACAATTATTTCTTTTTAATATTTTATTATACTTTTTATAATCCTTATATTTTAATCTTATAGAATAATATATTAAAGAATTATTTAAAAAACTTATAAATGCTTCATTATCTTTAATTTCTTTTAATATATTTTTTTCAAATTCTGCTTGCTTTAACATGTCTTCCATTTTTTTTATTTTCTTTTCATAATCATTGCTTGACATTAAACTATCATTTCTTTTTACGTAATTGTAACCTATGTAAGAAATAGACTTAACTTTTGTTGATGTTGCAATTATTATGGGTGTTAATCCATAATCTTCTGCTATACACCCATCCATATATTTAAATTTATGTTTTTGCCAAAATGTTTTTTTGTAGCAATATGCCCAAGCATTTTCAATATAATGATATTTTATTATTTTCTTAAATGCCTCTGGTCCATTCATCATTTTAAAGCCTTTTTCGTCATGCCTTATTATTTGATTATCAATTCTATCTTGAACTTGAAATCTTAAAATGTCTGGTTCATCATCTAGTGAATTATTAATAGTTTTTAAAAAATCTGCTTTAATATAGTCATCACCATCTAAAAAAACTAAATAATCACCTTTTGCTTTTGCAATCCCGATATTTCTAGCTTTTGCAAGACCAGTGTTTTCTTCATATATCTTTTGCCATTTGTATTTTTTTACATATTCATCTACAATTTTTTCACTATTATCTATACATTTATCACAAACAATTATTACTTCATATTCTTTATATGTTTGATGAACAACAGAATCTAAACATTTTCTTAAATATTTTTCAACGTTATAAACCGGAATTATTATACTGTATTTCATAATTTAAATGTTCCTTTTTTTTCTTTTTAAAAAAAACGTTTTATAATTACCATTATTAGTAATAATATCCATAAATTCGCCATATGCGTCAACATCTAGAATTATATTTACCTTTTCTAATTTTTTCAAATATCTTTCAAACATTTTATTAGATATATTTAAAACTAAAGTTCCTTCTTTAACAAGAAAATTAAATAAATTATTTACAATACTGCAAACATCATCTAATGGGGTATCCTCTTTAAATGAATTTATTATTATTAAGTCAAAATAAAGATTATCAATCTTAAAGCTGCTTAAATCTTTTGTATATATTTGATTAATAAAACGATTTGCAACATTAATTTCATTTTTATCATTTAATAAATAAATATTGTTATTCATAGAAGAAAATTCTAAACTATTAGCTAAATTTGTATTTCCCACAAATAGTATGTCTCTATCAGTAAATTTAAACTCATAAAATAACTTTGAAATATTATTAAAAATTATTGTATCTTTATCTTCAAAATAATTTTTAAATTCTATTTTTTTAGTAATTTTACGGTCATTTACATTTTCTAAACTGATTATTCTACATTTTAACTTATAAAGTTCTTTTTCTATCATACTAAATTTATAGTTATATATATTTTCTAAATACTCAAATTTTCTATCTAGAAAGCGTTTAATTATTTTATAAAAAGGATATATTATTGTCTTTATTAATTTTTTTATTTTTCTAATAATTATTTTATGTAGTTTCACTTTTTTCTTACTGTATAAATTGTAATATATTTCCTTTTCTGTTAATCCTCTTTTTGCTAGGTTTTTTTCGATTAAACTAATATCATAATCTGTGTTTTGGATGATGAGCTTCTTCCAATCTTTTATTGGCTCTTTACCTACTTCGCCATAAAATGTTTTAACTTTAACTAAAGGAAAATTGGCATTTATAATTGAATTGCTTACGTTATAATATGGTTGATTATCATAATCTCCGTAAGGTACATATGAATCGAAAGAAAATCCCGCTTTGCTTAAAACATAAGTAAAACGATCTTCATATTTTTCACAAACCTCATTCAATGAAGGTTGTTCTTCTACTTTTTCAAAAAAATTAAATAGTGTGTCATATTGTAATACATTATTATTTAAAACTATAAAATAACTTTGAATATGTATATGATACCATTTTGAAGCTGATAAACCCCAAAAATCACATTTTTTTTGATCCATTTTCTTAAAAACATTTTTTAAATCATAAATAGGCCCATAACATGAATCATTTGCTAGTATTAATTGATCATACTTTCTAATTTCATCTTTTCCTATAATTTTAATTAACTCTTGCCATGATCCAAAATCATATTTTTTATGTCTTTTAGCAAAAGCCTTTTTACAATATGGTTCCAATTTTTTTAATTCATTTGGTTTACAGTTAAAATCTCCATAATAATATACTTCTGCAAGTTCAGACATTTTTTTCACATAGTAAACAACATAATCGTCAATCTCATTTTTACAATCATAACCTACAAACAAACACAATCTTTTCATTTTTTACACTCACTTCTTTTTTTTAATTGTTCTAAAATATATTTTTCAATTAACTCACACATTTTATCTTCAGTTGGAAATATTTTACAAAAATTCAAGCCATTTTTTACTTGATTTTTTCTATATTTTTTATCTTCATATAATTTAATTATACCTTCTGCAATTTTATCAGGGGTGGTATCTACTAGCATTACATTCTCACTACTACCATAACTTACAACACTATTATTAAAATCTAAGTCAACAACAGCACAACCGCAAGACATCATTTCATATGGCACTAATGAAGGATTTGTAGTTGAAAAAGCTATACCTATAATTGAACTTCTATATAAATCTGCCAAATCATCAATTGTTGGTAAAATACCTAAATTAGTAAACTCAAACGGAACATTAACATAATTTTCTAATTTATCACCATAAAAAACAAGCTCTAATTCTGGATGTTTTTTCTTTACAATTTCTAAAGCTGATACTCCTAAATTATAACATCTTCTTGGCATAGTTGGTTTTGCAAAAAAGACAATTCTATTTTCTTTTCTGTTTTTCTCATTATTATAATACACTTTTGTATTTATTGGAAATCTAAAATAATTTCCTTCTTTAATTCCAAAATTATTTTTTAACATTTCTAAAGGCCATGGACCTGATGTAATAGGATATAATCCCATTTTATAGGTATTATGAGTTCTTAAATAGTTGTCTCCCATTGGAAAGAAATACGATTCATAATCTTGAATAAAATAACAAGCTAATTTAACATTTTCTAAATATCTTTGTACAATATAAGCGCTTTCTGAATGCGTTGCGAATAATACATCACAAGGTTGTATATTATTAACATTAAATACGATATTACAACCAAGATCAAAAAAATTATCTTTTATTTTACTTTGAGCTTCTTTTCCAGTTTTAACATGATTTTTGTCCCAATTTCCTTCAGGATCAACATAACATGTTACATCGTAACCTTTTGCAGCAAGATATCTTACAATTCTGTATATATTTCTATGGCCTCCTGAACCAATTATGGGTTGCGGGATTACAAAACTTATTTTTAACATACCAGGTTTAATTTCTTTGTCTTCATAATAATCATCTATAATAAATCCTGTAACTGGATCAATATTAACATTTTTGCAAGTATTTTTGTACATGTTTTTAATTTTTGATTTTAATGAATTAGGCATTTTCTTATATATAAAATTATTTTTTATTATTTTTTTTATTTTCATTTTTATTAACTCCTTTATTATTTATTTTTGTTTCTAATAACAACAACCTTTGTTCTGTTTTGTTTTTATATCTATTAAAGATAATATAATTTATTATTATTAAAGCTAATAATATAAAATACAAAGCAAAATTACTATTACTATGATAATTATTCTTTAAATATTTTTTATAAATTAAACAATCTTCTGATATCGAACCATCATCATTTATTATCAAAATGTTTTCATTATTAGCATTATTGACTATTCTTAAACCACTTTTACCATTTTGTAAAACTAAATATCCGTTATTTATATCATCACCATAAATTGATGCACTTCTTACCCATCCGGTATTTTCGCCTGCTGCTAAAATTTCTATTGCATTTGTACTTAATTTGCTACCAAGAGATACTATTTGTAATCCTACTTTGGAAGCATTAGGATAAACTCCATCTGCAGAATTATTTGTAACGTCAATTTCACTTCCAATAATCTGTGCATCATTTTCTTTTCCATCAAGATTTGTTACATTAAAAAATGATCCCCACACTCTAGCATTCTTGTTTTCCATTAGATATATTAGAACTCCCACTATAAAGCCTTACTCCATTTGCTCGTAAATCTAAAATAGTATTTTCTCCATTTGCAAGATTACTATCTTCATCAAATCCTTTGTTAACTATAATTAATTTTCCAATATTATTCTTAACACTTGATGTCCCATTATATTTAACAATTGAATCACTAATAGTGTGTTCTTTCTTTATATTTTTAAGTCTGTTGATGTACGTATCTAACTCATCATAACCAATATTTTTCAACAGGTTTTTTAACTCACTTTTTTTTAGTAATCCATAATCCAAAGCTGTTATAACATAAGGGATACTTCTTTGTGTAGGGTCAGGTAAGTAATATGGATATCCTTCTTGTGACACATAAGGTTTGACACCAGAAATTAGATCTTTATTATATTGAACAGTGTTCCATCCCATATATCTTACTAGCGTTACAATTGCAACCACAAGAGTCATATTTTTATCATAATTCGTAATATCATTTTTTCCATCATAATCACCAGCAAAAATACCATATGCTAGTCCATATAATGTTTCTGGCTTATCGTTGTGACTTATATTTAACTTTTCTGCAATGTATAAAGCCGCATCAGCCCTCGTTATTGTTTTGCTAAAAACCAAATTTGGAAAGGAAAATAAAATTAATAATGCAAGTAATGTTTTTTTTTCATTTAAACACCTCCTGTAAAAACATCTGTTTATATTGTATCAGAAAAACAAATAAAAGTCATTAATTTTAATAGCTTTTGATTAAAAAAATTGAAAATTAAAATGTATTGTATTGAACTGAACCACAAAAGTTGGACAGTTTATAAATAGTTTCTAATTAAAGGATTGTAACCTGTAATTCACAGGAGACAGTCCTTTTAATTTCTCTTTAATTCTATCATAATTATAATAATAAATATAGTCATCAATCGCTAAAATTAATTCATTTAGTGTTTTGTATTTATCTTCTTGATCGTAAAACATTTCAGTTTTAAGTAGTCCGAAAAAGTTTTCCATCATTCCATTATCCACACTATTTCCGTTTCTGGACATACTTTGTTTTATACCTTTATTCTTTAATTGTTGTTGATAAGATTGATGTTGATATTGCCAACCTTGATCTGAATGAAATATTAATCCTTCTAGATTTCTGCCATCAAATGCTTTATTTAGCATATCATTTATCTGCTCTAGATTTGGGGATTTAGAAGTGTTATAAGAAATAACTTCACCATTAAACCCATCTAATATTGGTGATAAATAGCATTTTTCTCTTCGAAGATTAAATTCAGTTACATCTGTATACCACTTTTGATTAGGCTTTTCTATATTAAAATTTCTACCAATTATCAGCAATTTTACCGATTGTCCCTTTAATAAGACGAATATTTTCTTTTATTTCTTTTTAAGGCTTTAAACCTAGTTTAACCATTATTCTATAAACTTTTTTATGATTAACGTTATAACCTTGGTTTCTTAATGCTAACGTAATTCTGCGATAACCATCTTTATCTATTTTAGATAAAGTATAATAATATACTGATTTAGCTAAACCAGATACTTTTAGAAGAATCATCAATGGATATATTAACCGAAGTTCACTTACAACATTTACTTTTTCTTCTGTTGTTGATTCTTCCTTGCTTGAACTACTGCTCTCAATTTTTTTGATGATTCTAACTCGGCCTTCAAATATAAATTTTCCTCTTGCAAACGTTTTATTGTTTCTTCTTTTGTTTCATTATCTTTTTTCTTTGTTACTTTTGTCATAGTTGACCGTCCTCGCTTTCGTTCAACTATATTATAACCGTTTTCTTTATATTTTTTAACCCAATTTACTAACATTCCTGCACTAGATAATCCTTCATCAATTGCAACAGATAAAAGGAATTTATTGTTTAACAATACACGATTAATAATTTGTTCTTTTTCATAAAAGGTAAATTTTCTGTTTCTATTTTTTCTAAGAAACGGGGTTAATATCACATTTCTTCATTTTTTAACGAATTATTTAACAATACATTTTTATTATATTAATCGATTAATGTATTTATTTAATCAACCATAAAATGTTATTATTATTATTATTATTATTATTATTATTTTTCTTTGTAACTTTCTTTATATTTTCCAGATAAAATATCATTAATCCAATCTGTATTATTTACATACCAGTCTATTGTTTCTTTAATGCCTTCTTCGAAAGTATATTTTCTAGTCCAACCTAGTTCTTTTTCTATTTTACTTGAATCTATTGCATATCTTAAATCATGTCCTGGCCTATCAGCTACAAATTCAATTAAATTTTCAGATTTATTTAATTGTTTTAAAATAATTTTAACAAGTTCTAAATTTGTTCTTTCAGAATGACCACCTAAATTATATACTTCTCCAATCCTACCTTGTCTAACAATCATATCCACTCCGACATTATGATCGTGTACGTGAATCCAATCTCTAATATTTTCTCCTTTTCCATAAACGGGAATTGTTTCATTTTTTAATGCTCTAGAAATAACAACAGGAATTAATTTTTCAGGGAATTGATATGGCCCATAATTATTTGAGCATCTAGAAATAGTTATAGGAAGACCAAACGTTCTATAATAAGCCATTACTAAAAGATCAGCTCCGGCTTTACTAGACGAGTATGGACTTGACGTATGAATTGGAGTTTCTTCTGTAAATTTCAAATCTGGTCTATCAAGTGGTAAATCGCCATAAACTTCATCTGTTGATACTTGATGATATCTTATGTTCCCATATTTTCTTGCTGCATCCATTAACACTTGTGTTCCAGCAATATTTGTTTGAATAAATATTCCAGGATTTTTGATTGAGTTATCTACGTGACTTTCTGCTGCAAAGTTAATTACAATATCAAATTTTTCTTCTGAAAATAATTTATCAACAAAATTTCTATCTGTTATATCGCCTTTAACGAATTTAAAATTTTCTTCGCTTTCTAGTTTTTTTATATTATTATAGTTTCCAGCATATGTTAAAGCGTCCAAACATACAAATTTATCATTAGGATAAGTTGAAGTTTCATAATGTAAAAAGTTACTTCCAATAAATCCTGCTCCTCCAGTTACTAAAATTTTCATAAAATCACCTATTTGTTCCTTTCTTTAATGTTTTTTTTAGTTCAATATTATATCTATCAACAGCATCTTGCCATGATGGTAACCTATCGAATCCATTTTCTATCAAACAATCTTTACTCAATTTTGAATTTTCAGGTCTTTGTGCTTTATTTTGTCCGTATTCTTTTGTTGTTACATGGTTTACTTTAACGTCTAAATTATTTGTTTTAAATATATATTCTGCAAAATCTGCCCAAGATGTAAATCCTTCATTATTAGCATGATAAATACCATATTTATCAGTTTGAGACATATCTACAAGAAGCTTTGCCAAGTCAACGGTATAAGTTGGACTACCTATTTGATCGGAAACAATACTTAACTCTTTATGATCTTGTGCAAGTTTTAACATGGTTTTAACAAAATTTTTGCCATTTATTCCAAATACCCAAGATGTTCTTACTATGAATGAATTTTCATATGAACTAGCAATTTTTTCTGCTAAGGCTTTTGAAAGACCATATATATTTTGTGGATTAACCTCATCTGTTGTTTCATATATTCCTTCTTTTTTACCATCAAATACATAATCTGATGAAATATATATTAGTTTTGCATTTATTTGTCTTGCCACATCAGTAATGTTTTTCGTTCCTTCTACATTTACTTTCATCGTCATTTCTTTGTCATCTTCAGCTTTATCAACATTTGTATAAGCAGCACAATGAAAAATCACTTCTGGAGCGTATTCTTCAATAATCTTTTTTGTAAGCCTTCGATCAGTAATATCTAAATCACTACTTGATAATTCCAAAATATCATAAATACCTCTATTATTTAACTCCCTAACAATATCATATCCAAGTTGTCCAGATACACCAGTTACTAAATATCTTTTCTTTGTATAAAAATTTGGAGTATTATCAGAAATTGGCAATCTATTTTTATCTTTTTCAGATAACAGTGGGGTTTCTATACCATACTTTTCTAAATTCCAATCAATATTAATTTTAGGATCACACCATAAGATTCCATCTTCATGGCTAGGTTTGTAATCACTATCAACTAAATATTGAAATAGCGAATCGTCTTTAAGACTTACAAATCCGTGAGCAAAACCTCTAGGTATTAATAGTTGTCTTCCATTTTCTGGCGTAAGCTCTACGCTTGTCCACTTCATATAAGTCGGCGAATCTTTTCTTAAATCAACTACAACATCAAGTACAGCACCATTTAAACACTCAACTATTTTAGATTGACAATATGGGTCTTTTTGAAAATGTAATCCTCTCACAATTCCCTTTCCGCTTTTACTTCTTGCTCCTTGAACTATTCCTTTAATTGAATATAACTCTTTTTCAATATAATCTTTTTCGGCAAAAAATGGAGAATAATATCCTCTATCATCACCAAATTTATCCGGTTCTAAAATATAGCAATCTTTTAGATTTGTTTCAATTTTTTTCATTATCTATCCTTCTTCTTTTCTTCATTTATTGCAAAATTATTTAGAAATTCTCCATATGTATTTTTCTTTAAGATATCTGCTCTTTCCTTCAGCTTTTCTAAAGTAATCCATCCATTGTTATATGCTATTTGTTCTAAACATGCAATTATTTTACCACGGTTTTGTTCTGAAGCTTTTATAGCAGATATGGCATCGTATAAACTATCAAAAGTTCCTGTATCATACCAGTTAAATCCTCCGCCCAAAAGTTCACCTTTTAGCTTGCCTTCTTGCAAATACATATCATTAATTGAAGTTATTTCTAATTCTCCTCTTTTTGACGGCTTTACTTTTTTGGCTTTTTCACAAACTCCTTTAGGATAAAAATATAAACCTGTTATTGCATAATTCGATTTTGGGTGTTCCGGCTTTTCTTCGACACTTTTTATATAAATATCTCCATCTTTTTTTTCAATTTCCATAATTCCAAATCTTTCAGGATCTGGAACTTCAATACCAAAATTCGTTGCATAGCCTAAATCAGCATTTTTAACCGCATTTTCAAGCATTTTTACAAAACCATTTCCATAAAATAAATTATCTCCTAAAATTAGTGCGCTTGAATTATCGCCTACGAATTTTTCTCCTAAAATAAATGCTTGGGCAAGTCCATCTGGTGATGGTTGAATTATATATTCAAAATTTACTCCAAACTGTGACCCATCTTTTAATAAATTTTTAAATGATGGTTGATCTTGTTCCGTTGTTATTATCAATATATCTTTAATACCAGCAAGCATAAGAACAGATATAGGATAAAAAATCATAGGTTTATCATATATTGGCAATAATTGTTTGCTTACTCCTTCTGTAATTGGATAAAGTCTGGTTCCACTTCCTCCGGCTAATACTATTCCTTTCATTTTGACCTCCTTATATTTATTATCTTTAATAAATTCTTTTTCAAATTCACTTAAGATAGTATTGCTCTTTTTATAATACTTAATATACTCATATATTTTTGATATAGATATATGAGTTATATTACTTCTATAATCTTCAATAATCTTTATATATAAATTATAATCAATTTTTTCTTTATTTTTAATTATTTCTAATAATATTCTCTCTTTATCGTATATTTTAATTTTATATCCATTATACTCAATTGTTTCCAGTCCGAGTTCATATAGATTATCTGGCATAAAATATTGTTTAATCACTTCACTTTTTATAACTTTTGCTTTTCTTTTTGTAGCAATTGAATACTTATTTAAATTAATGTTTTTGTATCCCCAAATAAAAAGTGCCGTTTCCATAGTAAATATGAAATTATTATACTTTTTTAAAATATATTCAAATTCAGAATAATTTTTTTGGGTTGTATATAAACTTTTATCAATTTTCATCAATTTTTTATCGGCTAACATTTTTTTTATTACTATATCATTTTTATATATGCCCAACAATTCTTTGTGATTCATTATCACATTAATCACCTTTACCCAAATATATTATAATACTAAAAGTCGGCAAATGTCAATTCGTTTGCCGATTTTTAGTATTATAATGTGTTAATTTAAACAAATTTAATGTTTATCATTAATGTTATTACCAGTAATAACATTTTTAGTTAAATAATTGTAGAAAATCTTCATCATCATGTGATCGAATGTCATATGTAAGTCTTCTGCAATTTGCATATCCATTTCATCAACATGCATTTTATAATCTGCTAAATCTTTTAACTTACCACCAGAATATCCAGTAATACCAACTACTTTAGCTCCACATTCCTTTGCATATTCTGCAGCATTTAAAACATTTTTTGAGTTTCCGCTTCCAGATATACCTATAAATAAATCTTTACTTGTTATTTTATTTATTAATGGAAATCTGAAAACTTCTTCATACCCAATATCGTTAGCTACTGCCATCATTGTTGAAACATTATCATTTAAACAATAAAAATTAAACTTCTTGTCAGTATATTCGCTGATACCTTTATTGAAATCGTTTTGCATATGTGATGCAGTTGATGCACTACCACCATTACCACAAACATAAATAGTTCCACCATTTTCATATGTATCCAAAATGGCATTCATAGCTTCATTAATTTCATCTAAATTAAATCTTTTTATCGCAGCCATTTCCCTTTCATAATACTCTGTAATTGCTTTTTTAAAATCTAACATAATTATCTTCTCCTTCTTTCTTCTTTTGTTAAAATTATATTTACAGCATCTAGTAAATCTTCTGCAACTTCTGTTGGTGTTACATCATATTTACCATCAAGTCCAGCTTGTCCAGTTTTAACCAATATACTTTTCATATTTGCATTTTCTGCCATTTTTATATCTAGTGTAGAATCACCTATTACAACAGATTCGCTTAAATCAATATTAAAATCTTTTACAGCTTCCAAAAGCATTCCAATCTTAGGTTTTCTACAATCACAATCAAATTTAAGTTCAGGCACTTCTCCTGGAAATCCTTTATCTTTATGATGTGGGCAATAATATAATCCATCAATGTATGCTCCAGCTTTACCAAGAAGCGTTTCCATTCTTTTATGAATTTCTTCGAGATTTTCAACAGTACTTTCTCCCCTTGCAATAATTGGTTGATTTGTAACTACTATACATAAGTATTCACTACTGTTTATTTTTTTGATGGCTTCACTTGCACCTTCGATAAGTTGAAATTTATCTTTTTCTACTAGAAATGGAATATGAACATTTATTGTTCCATCTCTATCCAAAAATATAGCTTTTTGTTTGTGACTTAAATTTCGATGTTCCGGAATGCAATTATTATAATCTTCATTTACTGAATAAAATCTTTCTGGAGTTCCCATATCTTTTACATATTCTGTTGAATGATATGAATAAACTCTATCACCAGACTCAATCATCTTACTAATAACATCCTTTTCAATCCCATATTTTTTAGGCTCTGTAACGTAGTCAAAAACTCTTTTTGAAAAGCAATAAATTCCTGAATTAACTAAATTTTTGTAATCATAGTCTCTTTTATTTTCTTTAGAGTCAAAAGCTTTTACTTTGTTATCATTACCAGCAACAACTAAATCACTATCAAATGGATGTGAATTAGGATGAGTAAGTAGTGTCGCATCTGACTTATTAATTTTATGAAAACTTACCATCTTTGTAAAATCGACACTTAAAAAAACATCCCCAAAAACTAAAATGAAATCGTCGTCAATTTTATCTTTTAAATAATAAAATGACCCAGCTGTTCCTAAAGGTTTATTTGGATCTTCCTCATAATACGATATTTTAACCCCTAATTTTAATCCATCACCAAAATACGCTTTAATTTTTTCTCCTAGATGACCAATAACAATTATTATTTCATCAACATTTGATTTTTTTAAACACTCTATTTGATGTTCTAATATGGTTTTGTCACCTATTTTTAACATTGGTTTAGGTATTTCATCATTTGTTATTGATGATATTCTTGTTCCTTTACCACCTGCCATTATAACTGCTTTCATATTTACACCTCATTCCCCTATGTCTAAATTATAACAAATTACGCTAAAAAAGTCCATTAAAAAATGCCAAAAATGGCATTTTTTGTCTAATTATGTTCCTTTATATATCTTGCCGTATCTCTAACTGATTCATCAGATGTGTGTTTAGCATGCCATCCAGCATTATGAATCTTACTTAAATCATATTGAAATTTAGGTACATCGCCTTTCCAACCAATGTTTCCGCCAGTATAATTATACGTAACATTTTCGTATCCTAATTCTTCACAAACTATATTAGCTATAGTTGTTACACTTGTTGCTGATTCAACACCGGCATTGTATATTTCTACACCTTTTTTCATTTCTTTATCTAATGTAAATTCTGTGATTGCTTCAACTAAATCTGTAACATATAAATATGGTTTAGTTTGAGTTCCATCTCCTAAAATTTCAAGTTCATTTGGATTTTTTTGTAGTTTTTTTACAAAGTCATAAATAACTCCATGAGTTAAATTTGGTCCAATGACATTTGGAAATCTAAAGACAACAGTATTTAAATCGTTCATAAATGTATATGATGAAATAAACCCTTCACTTGCATATTTTGCTCCACCATAATAAGAAATTGGCTTTAAATCTCCTAAATTTTCTGTTAATAGCATTTGTTTATCACCATAAATTGCTGATGTTGATGAGAAAAATAAATTTTTAATATTATTTCTTCTCATAAGTTCTAGAACACTATATGTTGTCATGAATGTATCATTAAAATCAACACTTGGCATTCTTCCACCTTTTTGAATATCAGAATTTGCAGCTAAATGATATACTATATCGAATTTTTCATCTTTTAATGTATCACAAAAATTTTCTGTTTCTTCAATATTTAATTTGTAAAATTTGTAATTTGGATTTTCATCGAAGCAGTCAACATTTTCTTGATGACCAAGAGTAAAATTATCAACTACTACTACTTCTAGTCCTCTTTCTAATAAATTTCTAACTAAATGAGTTCCGATGAACCCTGCTCCACCTGTTACTAATGCTCTCATACTTTTCCTCCTTTAATTAACGAACACTACTGTAGTTCCTTGATGATCAAATTTAAATTCCATTTCTGGTAATTCCTTCATCGCTTTTCTAAATTTTTCTTGTCTTTCTTCTGGAACATAGAATAAGAAAAATCCACTTCCGCCAGCTCCAAGAATTTTGCCTCCAACGGCACCATTTGCTAGGGCTTTATCATACCATTCATCAAATTTTGGATTAGATATTCCACTGGCAAGTGTTTTTTTAATTAACCAGTTTTCATGTAAAATTTCACCAACAGCATCAATATTATCATGTTCTAATTCATACTTTAATTTATGAGTTAATTCAACAATCTTCTTTTGACCTTCTTCTTTTTCTTTAGCATTTACCATATTTTTTGATTGTTCTTTTAAGATACTTGATGCACTGTGTTCTCCACCTACATACAACATAATTAAGTTTTTTTCTAATTGATTGTATGATTCTTTTGACATTAATACCGGTTCAACAAATACTGAACCATCCTTATTAAATTGATAGTAATTTAATCCTCCATATGCTGCTGCATATTGATCTTGTTTACCAATTGGATTTTTTAATACATCAATTTCCATATGACATGCTTCTTGGGCTATTTCCTCATCTGTTGCATATATTCTTTTATGACATTTTAGATTTTTTAAAAGGCCTACTGTAAATGCACTAGATGAACCAAGTCCTGTTCCTTGAGGAACATCAGCTATTGAAGTAATTTCTAAACCTTCAAGACCTTCTTGTTTTAAACATTCTCTAAATATTGGATGTTCTATATCATCCACATTATGTACTGTTTCAGTTTTTGAATATTTAAGCACTGTTTGCTTTTTGTCAAATGATGGATGTGAAGTAATATACATATATTTTTTAATTGTTGTACTTATAACACATCCTCCATTTTTTTCATAAAATGCTGGTAAATCACTACCTCCACCACATAAGCTTACTCTAAACGGAGTTTTTGTTATAACCATCTTAATCACCTTTTTCCTTTCTTACTTGTGTTAGGGTTGTTCCCAAATTGAGCTTTATAGTATTTATCACATACTTTTTTTGTATCCCCCATCATAACAATTTTTCCATGTTCAAGCCATATAACTTTATTACATAAATCTTTGATTGACTGAAGAGAATGAGATACAAACAAAACTGTTGTTCCACCATTTATCATAGACATCATTTTATTTTTACTTTTTTCTTGAAATTTAATGTCCCCAACAGACAAAATCTCATCGACAATTAATATTTTGGGATCAACTACCGTGGAAATTGAAAATGCTAATTTTGCAACCATCCCAGATGAGAAATTCTTTACAGGAACATCTAAAAAGTCTTTCAACTCTGAAAATTCAACTATTTCATCAAATTTTTGAAGCAAAAATTCTTTTGAATATCCAAGTATCGCTCCATTTAAGAAAATATTTTCACGAGCTGTAAGTTCCCCATCAAATCCTGCACCTAATTCAATCATCGGCGATATAACACCATTAACTTCTACAGTTCCTTCAGTTGGTTTCATTACTCCGCTTACCACTTTAAGCAAAGTACTTTTTCCGGCTCCATTAGATCCAATTAAACCAACCACATCACCCTTATTGACTTGGAAAGATACATCTTTTAATGCCCAAAAATCACTTTTCTTTACTCTTTTTCTTTTATCAAACATTCTTATAAAAATCATTTTTAAAGAATTATCTTTTTCTATGCCTAAATTAAATTTCATCCCAACATTGTTTAATTTTATCATATATTTCCTCCATTTTATAAATAATAAATAAATTTATTTTGTTTTTTCTTAAATACTATTAAACCAATAATCATCATAGTAAACCCAGTTACAAAGCAAGCTACTAAATATATTGGTTTAGGCATCGTTGAAAATAACAAAATTTCCCTACTGGCACTTATATACATATATAAAGGGTTTAACTTAAATATATTTTGTAAATTTGTTGGTAATATTGTTATACTATAAAAAATTGGTGTAAAATAGTTAAGTATTGTAATCATAATCCCCCATATATAAATCATATCTCTTAAAAAAACAGATACTGTTGCAAGAATATATCCTACCCCAACAATAAACATAAAAGCACATAAATATATAAACGGTAACCATAAATAATAAATATTTATGTAACATTTAGTTCCTTCCGCTGCATCACCTGATAACCATGTAATAAGAAATAATGGCAAAAGTGAAAATAAAAAGTTAATTCCTACGAATAAACATCTAGCAATTGGAAATACGTATTTTGGAATATAAACTTTATTTAATAGTGTTGAATTACCTATAATTGCTCCCATAGCATTATTAGTTGCTTCACCAAAATAATTAAAAATTACTAATCCACTCATTAGGTAAACTAAAAAATTTACTCCTTCCATATTAAATTTAAACATGTTAGAAAAAACAAGTGACATTACTAACATCATTAACAATGGATATAGTACACTCCATAAAACTCCAAGAACACTTCTTTTATATTTAACTTTAAAATCTCTAATAATTAATTGGGAAAGCAAAAACTTATATTTTTTTACATTATAGTAAATATTTTTAAAAAATTGCATTATTTTTCCTTCTTTCTTTTGGCTTTTTTATCAAATAATATATTTGTTCTTAATATAACAAATAATAGTAAAATCATAAGAATTACATATATTGCTATTGCTAATTGATTATCTCCTAAAACATATAGAATTGATACCGCAGCAAATATTATATCAATAGCATATATAATTAAAATGTTAGCTACTGGACTATATTTCATTTTCAGTAATTGATGATGAAAATGATCTTTATCCGCTTCAGCAATACTATGCCCTTTTAATAATCTTCTTAAAATTGCAAATAGTGTATCAAATATTGGAATAGCTAAAACTACAACTGGTACAACTAATGAAGTGAATGTTGTTACTTTATACCCTAGTAGAGCTATTACCGATATCATAAAACCTAAAAATAAACTTCCTGTGTCACCCATAAAAATTTTAGCTGGGGGAAAATTATGAAATAAGAATCCTAAAGTTGATCCTAACATTATTAATGATAATACGATATCTATACCACCTATTTTATTAGTTATTATTGCTATTATTGCTATTGTTAAAAAGTAAATTGCACTAATTCCACTTGATAATCCGTCTAATCCATCAATTAGATTAATAGTATTTGTTATTGCTACAATAAAAAACATTGCTAATATATTATTTACTATCATTGGAAAATGAAATGATAGCCCAAACACTGTTAATTCTGTAAAACTTAATTTACCATATAACACTACCACTGCTGCAGCTGCTATTTGAACTAAAAATTTATATTTTGCAGGTACAGATTTTACATCATCAAATATACCAACGATAATTAGTAAAAAGCTACCAATTAAAATAGAAGTCATTTGTACATTTATGTCTCCATATAAAATGTAACCTAATAAAAAAGATATATATATGGCTAACCCACCAAGCCTAGGCATTGGAACTTTGTGAATCTTTCTTTCATTTGGAATATCCATTGCACCGATGTGTTTTGCATTTTTTTTGTTATGAGGACAAGCAGCAAACTCGTTACAAAAGTGACAAATACTATTAAAAATATATTATGATTATTTACTACTAAATTCATATATTTACTCCTCGTATAATTATTATAACCTAATTTCATTAAAAATAAAAGCAATAAAATGTATAATATTGGTAAAATTTCATATTAATAGTAAAGTAATATTCAAGCATTATATTATTTTTTTACAAAAACGTTTCTTTTCGTCCTACTTTGTGAATAATAAGTAAAAATGTCTCTATGTAAAAATGGGAGGTTAACGCTAATAATAAGTGAAAATGTCTCTATTTTAAAGTTGACATATTTCAAGTAAGTCTTATAATAAATTATGTTGCTTATGGGGATAAGGCAATGCTGGGGGGCAACCTGAGCAAATAAGCAATGCTATGCAAAAAAGATATATTTCTTTTTTTGAAAGCCCGGAGCGTTAAACCCCGGGAGTTTGAGGACTGGCCCTCAAAAATATTATTTGAGCATCATATTTTTCCTCCAAGGATGATTTTTCGGTGGAATATACTTGTGATGTTCTTTTTTTATGGTATTTATTTGTGATTCTTTTTTCATCGTCGAATCACGATTTTCTAATTCAATCATTTTATAATAAACACCTTCTATTTTACCAAAATATTCTCCATCATAATTTATTATAAATTGGCATTCCGTACCTCTCATAAAACAAGTTACTTCACCGGTATCTATATTTATTGGAATATAATATTTACTATCATAACTAATTGATGAAGCATTGTCTATTATTCTAGTATACTTTTCTGAAATAATAAGTTTAAGTTCTTCTTCTGTATAGTTATTTTTTCTCATTACAGATGTTTTTTTGTTGATTACATATGAAAATTTTTTATTCATTTTCGGTATAAATATATTATTTAAATATTCATTTGCTTCATCAATGTTATTAATTTCCCGAGTTTTGCAGTTGCTTAATTCTTTAACATTAATTTACATCTTAAAGTATACATGGTATAATTGTATTAACACTACAGGAGTTGATAATTTATGTTTTTAAGAAAAAGTATAAGTAATGGTAAAATCTATTTATCTTTTGTTCAAGGCTATAGAGATGAAAATGGTAAGGTCAAACAGAAAACAGTTGAAAAACTAGGCTATCTTGATAATTTAAAAAAAGACTATACCGATCCAATTGTTCATTTTAAAGAAATAGCTAAGCAAAAAAGTAGCAAAGAAATTACCGAACTAGTTATTAAAAATATTAATACTAAAGTAATTGATAAAAATACTATTCAAAAAAATTTAGGTTATTCTATATTAAAAAAAATATATAATGAATTGGATATTTCTGCATTTTTAAATTCTAAACAAAAAAATTTAAAAATAAACTATAAATTAGATGACGTTTTTTCACTACTAGTATTCTCAAGAATTTTATACCCTACTTCAAAAAAAGAAACTTATAAAAACAAAAATATTTATTTTGATAAATTTAATTTTTCTGAAGATGATATGTATCGTGCATTAACTTATTTGAAAGATTATAAAGAAGAAATTGAACTATTACTTTGGAATAATACAAAAGAAAAATACAAAAGAGATAATAGTAAAACTTTTTATGATTGTACAAACTACTACTTTGAAATTGAGTACAATGATGAAGATGAGTATGAATTAAATGATGATAATAGTATAAAATTAGATAACGAAGGAAATAAAATTATAAAGAAAAAAGGCTATAGAAAAAGGGGCCCAGAGAAAAACAAAAGACCAGATCCCATCATTGAAATGGGACTCTTAATGGATTCAACTGGTATACCAATTGCCTATAATTTATTTTCTGGAAATGAATCAGAAAAGTTATCTCTTAGTCCAGAAATTAAAAGACTTAAAAATAAGTTTAAATTTGAAAGAACAATAGTTGTAGCAGACAGGGGTTTAAACTGCTCTGATAACATAATCGATATAGCAGGAACATCTTTAGAAATGAGCAAAAAGAAAAACGGATATGTATATGGACAATCAGTAAGAGGTGCAGATGCAGAATTTAAAGAATGGGTACTAAAAAAGGAAGAATATACAACTGATATTATAAAAGATGAAATTGAAAATAAAGAAATTAAATTTACTCACAAATCAAGAATTTATCCTAAAAAAATATATATCACGAGAGATGATAAAGGGCTTACTAAAAATGGAAATAAAAGAAAACAATGGATTGAAGTAGATCAAAAACAAATGGTATATTTTTCGCAAAAATATGCCGATAAGCAAAAGCATGACAGAAATATGATGATAGAAAAAGCTAAAGATTTAATAAGTAATCCACATAAATATAATAAAGCAACTTCGTATGGAGCAGCAAATTATGTTAAAAATTTAAAATTTCTTAAATCAACAGGTGAAATAGCTGATACCACCAATCTAATATTTGATGAAGGCAAAATAAAAGAAGAAGAAAAATATGATGGTTACTATTCAATTGTAACTTCTGAAGAACACTTATCAGACATAGAAATAAGAAATATTTATAGAGGATTGGCTAGAATTGAAAATACATTTAAAGTAACAAAATCAACATTAGAATCAAGACCTGTATACGTATGGACACCAGAACATATTGAAGCACACTTTCTTACTTGTTTTGTTTCATTAGTAATTTTAAGATTATTAGAAGAAAAACTAGCAAGAAAATTTTCACCAGATAAAATTGTTAATTCACTTAAAAACTATACAAGTTCAAATATAGAACATGATATATATTTGCAAAATAATTATGATGATATATTAGAAAGCATTGATAAAATATATAACTTAAATTTAAACAAGAAATATAGGACTTTAACAGAAATTAAAAAAATTTTAAATTTGTAAAAATAGTCCTTAATACACAACAGTAAAAAAACGAGCAAACCCTTATAATATATAGGTTTGCTCGTTTTAACAACTGCAAAAGTCAAGATAAAAATCCAAATATATTTATAATTTTTTTAAATGTACACTACAAAAAAAGCTAGTTTACTCGTTTTTTAGCTTGTATTGTAAATAGTATTGGTGAATAAAAATCACTACTTATCATAACATTAGAAATATTATATATATTATTAGAACTATCAAAACCTACTATATAACTATTAGTTTCTAACTTTTTAATTTATTTTCTAACTAATATCATTGGATATAAGACTATTAATCACTAGAACATTAAATGATTGAAAAAAAATTATTTATAATATAGTTGAACGAAAAAGAGGTAGTCCAACTATACCAAAAGTAACAAAAAAAATAAAAGAAGCTATTTAGCTTCTACAATTAACTTAATTGCCGTACGTTCATCCCCATCAATTACAATATCTGTAAAAGCTGGAATACAAACTAAATTTTTACCAGATGGAGCCACAAACCCTCTAGCAATTGCAATACCTTTAATAGCTTGGTTCAAAGCCCCAGCACCAATAGCCTGAATCTCAACGCTTCCTTTTTCTCTAAATACATTAGCAAGAGCCCCGGCAACACTGTTAGGGTTTGACTTACTAGATACTTTTAATGTTTCCATAATTTCTTCATCCTTTCTACAATTAAATATATGAAGCAAAGTCATATTTATGAAGATTATTTTCTTGAATTAATCAAACAGATATATTATAATGTTCTTAGGTGAATCTCATGTTTGTAATAGATAAAGAAAATATATATGAAATGATAATCAAAAATTCTAAATTTATATCTTACATTTATAAAGTTAACAATTTAAACGATATTGAAATCATAATAAATAATATTAAAAATAAATATAAAGATGCAACACATATTTGTTATGCTTATAAGATAGATAATTTAATAAAAACAAATGACGATAATGAGCCTACTGGAACAGCAGGATTACCCATTTTAGAAGTAATAAATAAAAACAACTTAAACTATACTATAATTATAGTAGTTAGATACTTTGGTGGTATTAAATTAGGAGCAGGAGGTCTTCTTAGAGCATATTCAAAAGGAGCATCAAATGTAATCAAATTATGCAATTTAAAAGAATTAATAAAAGGCTTTGATATCACCATTACCTTTAATTATGATAACTTAAAAACCATTGATTATCTATTAAAAGAAGAAAATGTTTATGAAAAAAAATATCATGATAAAATAAAATATAGTTTTAAAACAAATAATATTACTATTATTGATAAAATTAAAAATAATAAAGATATCACCATTAACAATATTAATGAAATTTACATAGAAAAAAACTAATAAGCAATATTCTTATTAGTTTTACTTTGTCATTTTAAGTAATTTATATTGAAATAATGATAGACCGAATGCACATAAACCAATTGACATGATTATTGAAATTGGTAAATCTGCTGTCTTAGGGTTATCTGGTGTAGGTTTTGGTTCTTCTGGCACATCACATTCTTCACAAGACCATTTTGCACATAAAATAATATCACTATCTACTGTATTACTTAAATCATATTGTACACCATTTAAAGTCCAATATAAGAATTCAGCATCACTTCTAACTGGATCTCCAGGTACATCCTCTGAAGAAGTAATGGGATAACCTTCCAAAACTCTGACTACTACCTTATCTTCTCCATAATGAGAACCTGTAAAAGTACCACCTGTTGCATCAAATGTTACTGAATATACATCAGAAGCATAAGTATTTTTTAAAACTAAGGCAGTAATCCCAAATACAACCATAATAGCTCCAAGAACCGCAGTTATCATATATCTCTTTTCTTTCATAAATGTTGGCCTCCTTATTTTCTTAATATAAATATATCATATTTATTTTTTTTTGGCAATACTTTTTTATACTTTTGTCTAAAGAAATATAATCACATAGTACAATCAAAAAAAGGATCATCATTATGAATAATCCTTTTCTATATTTATAATGCTATCATTGCAAGTGTTAAGATAACCATCGAAGCTAAAGCTATCGTTATTACTATTTTGATAGACCATTTAAACCACGTTGCATAATCCACACGGGCTAGTGCTAATCCACCCATTATAGCCCCGCATGTTGGAGTAATTAAGTTAACTAAACCATTCGCCGCTACTAAAATCATAATATTTGTTTCAACACTAAAGCCTAATTGATAAGCAAGTGGTCCCATAATTGGTGTTGACAATGAAGCAAGTCCAGATGAAGATGGCACTAAGAATGACAAACCTACATGTAACAAATAATTAAGTGGAGCAAATATTCCAGCAGGTGTTCCCTTTAATGCCTCAGCCGCATTATAAATAATATAATTATCTAAATGCGTTGTTTTCATAAGTACAGAAGCTCCACGTGCAACGGCAATAATTAGAACAACACTTAGGATATCTGAAGCACCGGAAATAAATGCATCAACAAGTTCATGTTCCTTTAATTTTCCAACTATACCAATAATAATAGCCATTATAAAGAACCATACTGCACCATCTAAGAAATACCAATAACCAAAGCAATTTCCAGTTAATATTGCAGAGAAATGTGTTCCAGCGTCTGCTACATCAGCAGGTATTATGCCAAAATCTACCCATGGAATAAATCCAATTATCATAACTATAAATGTTAATCCAAACAACCATAATACTATTTTTTGTCTAGTAGTAAGTTTAGCATCATCATTTAAATAATCATCTTTAGCATATGCTTGTTGCATAGCTTTTTGTTCTTGTAATGATAAGAATGTTGAACCTTTATCAGCCTTTACTTTCTTAGCATAACTAAGCACAAATAGTACTGCAATAATATAAGATACTATCCACAAAGCAACACCTAAACCAATAGTAATACCTTGATTCACTTGGATACCTTCCGGTAGTGCACTAATTGCAGCACCTACTGCAAATGGATTGATGGTCGAACCAAGAACACCAACACCTGCACCAAGCAATACCGTAGCCGATGCTACAATAGTATCCATTCCAGCTGCTACCATAGTGAACGAAAGTAATCCATAAAATGCTACTGTCTCTTCCATCATTCCATATGTTGTTCCACCTATTGAAAAAATCAACATTAGTATTGGAATTAAAATAAGTTCTCTTCCTTTCAATTTCTTAACTAAAACTTTTATACCAGTTTCTAAAGCACCTGTTTTAGTAACTATTGCTAAAAGTCCACCTAATACTAAGATAAATACGCTCACATCGGCAGCATCTTGGAATCCTAGTATAGGAGCAGATAATATATCTGATATTTTTGCACCAACAACCCCACTACCATTTACTATTTCTTCACCATTGAAAACGGCTTTAGGTAATAAATGTGAAACAATTCCCAATAATACTATAATAATAAATATTATTGAAAACGATGTTAAGACAAACTTTTTCTTTTTTGTCTTTGCCATTTTAAATTCCTCCTATTTTTTTATTCTAGTACCTATTTTACCTTTTAAAGCTTCAAGAGCTTTATCTAATGATGTTATTATTGCAAGTTTGTTATCACTATTACTTACAAAGTCCGCACAAGCAAGTATTTTAGGTAACATACTACCTTCCGCAAACTGTTTATCTTTAACATAAGTATCTATTTCCTTAGTATTAATTTCATCTAAACCTATTTCATTATCTTTCTTATAGTTTAGATAAACCTTATCTACCGCGGTTAATATTAATAAGATATCAGCATCCAATTCTCTTGCTAAAACAGAACTAGCATAGTCTTTATCTATAACAGCATCTATTCCCTTTAACTCATCATCTAAGATTACTGGAATACCTCCTCCACCAACAGTAATAACAATGTTACCAGCATCAAGCAAGTTTTTAATAACATCTAATTCTAAAATGCTCTTAGGTTTAGGAGAAGGTACCACTCTCCTATAACCACGAGAAGCATCCTCAACAAATTTATAACCAGTAGAAACTGATATAATATCAGCCTCTTCCTTGGTATAAAACATTCCTACAGGCTTAGTTGGATGATTAAATGCTTCGTCCTTTTCATCCACCAAAACCTGAGTAATGACTGTTGCACAATTTTTTTTGATATTATTCTCTCTTAGACAATTAGTTATTGCTTGTTGTAAATGATAACCTATATATCCTTGACTCATTGCCCCACATTCTGCAAAAGGCATAGAAGGTATAGTAGAATCATTCTTTGATGCATTTTCAAATGCTAAGTTAATGATTCCTACCTGAGGCCCATTACCATGTGCAATAACAACCGTATGTCCTTCTTTAATAATATCAACAATATTTGAAGCCGTTTGTTTTACTAATCTTAATTGTTCACTAGGAGTCTTACCTAAAGCATTCCCACCTAAAGCAATAACAATTTTACTCATGATTATCCTTCATAGTAGCATATATCACAGCTTTAATAGTATGCATTCTATTCTCAGCCTCTTCAAATACTTTAGACTGATTACTCTCAAATACTTCATTACTTACTTCCATTTCGGGTAAACCAAATTTCTCATATATATCTTTACCTATTTTAGTATTTAAATCATGGAAAGATGGTAAACAATGTAAGAAAATAGCATTTGGATTAGCATTATTCATAACTGTTTTATTTACTTGATATTGTTTTAATAAATTAATTCTCTCTTTCCATACTTCATCAGGTTCTCCCATTGATACCCATACATCAGTATATATAACATCAGCATTTTTCGTACCTTCCATAACATCTTCTATTAAATTAATGGTACTACCATTTTCTAAAGCAATATTCTTACAAGTATTAACTAATTCTTGAGAAGGCCACAAAGAACTTGGAGCACACACAGTAAAATTAATACCCATTTTAGCACTTACTACCATTAAAGAATTACCAACATTATTTCTAGCATCACCCATAAATACCATATTAATACCTTTTAAATGCCCAAATGTTTCTTCAATTGTCATAACATCAGCAAGCATTTGAGTTGGATGAAATTCATTAGTAAGTCCATTCCATACAGGAACACTAGAATATTTAGCTAAATCTTCAACTATTTTTTGATCAAATCCACGATACTCAATACCATCATATATCCTCGATAAAACCCTTGCCGTATCTGCAATAGACTCTTTTTTACCCATTTGACTACCAGTAGGACCTAAGTATGTAACATGCATACCAAGATCATAACCTGCAACTTCAAAAGAACATCTTGTCCTAGTTGAATCTTTTTCAAAGATAAGAGCAATATTTTTACCTTTTAAATACTCATGATTCTCGCCATTTTGCTTTTTCTTTTTAAAATCTTTTGATAAATCTAATAAATATCTTATCTCTTCTCCTGTATAATCTAATAATTTAAGAAAATCTCTACCATATAAATTCATTCCTAATCCTCCCTTATAAGTGGCATACTCATACATCTTGGACCACCTCTACCACGAGATAGTTCAGCACTTTGCATTTCATATACTTTTATTCCATGTTCTCTTAAAATTTCATTAGTAATATTATTTCTATTATACACTACTACTACTCCTGGTGCAATACATAGTGTATTAGTACCATCATTCCATTGCTCACGTTCACTTGCTATCTTATCTCCACCAGCACATGGAATTAAAGTAATATCTTTATGTAAATATTCTTCCAATATTTTTTCTAAACTACCTTTTCTTTTTCTAACCTTTACTTCTTCTTCATTATCACCCTTAGTTATCTCAAATACTTCTAGAGTATTCATAATGCCAGGATGATATGTAAATTTATCATAATCTATTTGAGTAAATACCGTATCTAAATGCATAAAAGCACGACACTCTGGAATCTTGAAAGCAAGTACCGTATCTATCTTAGCACTCTTATCTCTAAATAAATTCTTAGCAAGCATATCAATTGCTTCTGCACTAGTTCTTTGTGAAATACCTACCGCCAAGACATGTTCGTTTAAATTTAAAATATCTCCACCCTCGATACTAAATGGATTAGTCCTATCATAATACTTAGTAACTTTATCCATATATTTAGGATGATAGTTAAAAATATATTCAGCATAAATAGTTTCCCTATTTCTAGTAACAGAATACATCTTGTTTAAAGATACTCCATCTCCTATTGAAGCAAAAGGATCTCTTGTAAAATATAAATTTGGTATTGGCTCAGCTAAAAACTCTCCCTCTTCACTAACTAAATCTACTAAAGAATTTTCAATATCCTTCTTAGTTCTAGGTAATTCACTTACTAGAATACCTTCCATTGTTTTTAAAACTAATTCCTTCATATCAGTATAACTATTTAAATATTCAAACATTAAATCTTTATACATTGGTGTTCTAACACCTGCTTCATAAATAAATTGTCTTATAAAACTAGGTTTTAGTTGAGGATTTAATTCCAACGTCTCTGCCATTAAATCTTCAAGATAGAATACTTTAATATCATTATCTCTAAGTATTTGTACAAACTCATCATGTTCTGCTTGAGCCTCTTTAAGATATGGAATATCATCAAAAAGTAATCTACCTAAAGTATCTGGTGTCAAGTTTAATAATTCCTTTCCTGGTCTATGAACCAAAACTTCTTTTAAAGGTTTAATTTCACTTGTTACATGAATCATCTTATCTCCTACTTTCTACTATATAATAGTAACATAATTTTTTTAATTTGTTAACTCATTTGTTAGAAAATCATCAAGTTTTTTATTTTTATGATTTTTAAAATCAAATGGTGCCTTAGTATCAACTTCTATTTTACCATTTTCTATAAATATAATACGCTCTACTATCTCTTTTACAAAACTAAGTTCATGACTTACTAAAATAATAGTCATATGTAATTCCTTTAATTTTTTTATAAGTTCTAATACCTCATTAGTCATTTTAGGATCTAAACTACTAGTAGGTTCATCAAAAAGAATAATAGAAGGATTCATTATTAAAGTTCTAGCTATTGCAACCCTTTGTTTCTCACCTCCCGATAAATTACTAGGAAATGCATTCTCTTTATCCAAAATATTCATATCTTTAAGTAACTTCCTAGCCCTCTTTTTAGCCTCATTTACACTAAGTATCTTTAACTTTACCGGAGCTAAAATAATATTATCTAAAACACTTAAATTATTAAATAAATTAAATTGCTGAAATACCATGCCTACTTTTTCGTAATAATTCTTAATTTCATCAATCTTAATATTATCAAACAAAATTGCACCTGAATTAATTCTCTCTAATCTACTAATGCATCTAAGAAGTGTACTTTTACCACATCCTGATTCTCCTATAATACCTATAACTTCACCCTTATTAACAGTAAACGATATATCATTTAAAACTATATTTTTATTATAACTTTTAACTAAATTTCTAACTTCTAACATTATTTAACTTCCTTTCCATAACATTAATTAACTTAGATAAGAAATAAGTCATTGTAAAGTAAATAATAGCAATTATAATAAGAGGAAAGAAATAATCATAAGTACGTGAAGCAATTATATCAGAAGCTTTAGTTAATTCACAAATGCCAATATAACCCGCTACAGAAGTTTCTTTTAATAAAGTAATAAACTCATTACCTAAAGCGGGTAATATATTCCTAATCGCTTGAGGCAATACCACATAACACATCGTTTGAACATAGTTTAATCCAAGTACATTAGATGCCTCAAATTGTCCCTTATCAATAGATATAATACCTGATTTAATTATCTCAGACACATATGCCGACGAATTTAAGCCAAAAGCAATAATACCTACTAAAATAATATTAATATTAACACTCTTAAAAATAACATAATATATAATCATTAATTGTAATAAAACAGGTGTTCCACGTATAACTAAAACATATAAATCACATATTCTTCTTAAAAATCTAAACTTACCTGTATGAATATTTGCATTTATAATTAAAGCAATTAAAGTACCTAGTAAAACACCAATTACCGTAGCAAAAAGAGCCATGATTATAGTATTTCCTAATCCTTCTAAAATATATAAATACCTATCTTCATATATTAAAGAATAGTATAAGTTTTCAAATATCTCATTAAAAAAATTATATAAAGATTCCAAGTAAATCACCTACTTTGTATATTTAATTACATATTCATCAATTTTACCTTTACTAATTAAATTATTTAATACCTTGTTCACCTTATCTAATAATTCAGTATTACCTTTCTTTATTGCAATACCATAAGTATCTTCAAAAATATAACCATCTAAAATAGTAAGATTAGTATTCTTCTTAACTATCTCTTTAGCAGGTAATTCATCCATAACAATAGCATCAACCTTATTACCCTTCAAATCTTCAACCATAGTTAAATATTTTTTTTGTCTTACTAGTTCAGTACTCTTATGCTTATCAGTAAAATAAGTATCAGCAACACTACCAAGTTGAACCGCAACTTTTTTATTATAAACATTATCAACATCAGTAATATTACTATCCTTTAAAACAATAACAACTTGCCTTGAAGTAATATAATTAATACTAAAATCAACCTCTTTTTTTCTCTCTTCATTAACAGAAATACCTGCAAGAGCAATATCTGCTTTACCACTTTTAATTTCATTTAAAATAGAATCAAAATAAATATCTTTAATAACTAATTCCTTATCTAAAGACTTAGCTATTTCCTTAGCTATCTCTACATCAACCCCAACAATATCACCATTCTCATAATATTCATAAGGAGCAAAACTAGCTTCAGTTACCATAATAAGTTTATTTTTATCACGACCACATCCAGTTAATAAAACAAGTACTAATAATATTAAATATTTTTTCATTTTCTACCTCTATTCTTTTTATTACTAAAATAAGTATAACAAAAATAAATTATATTTACAAGTTTTTTTTTATTTCTTTGCTACACTGTTTTATTTTTATAGTTTTATTATTCCTATCTAACATCAATTATAATACTTATATTTAATATTGTCAATATATTTTTCATACATTTGTTTGAGAATATAAGAAAACAAACCATAAAAGTTTGCTTAATATAATTTTCTTCTTTGTATTTTAGAATTTACAAACATAACAAAATTTATTGGTAATAATCTTGCTAAAATTTTATTTAACTTCATCAATCTACCAGGCACAATAATTAACTTATCTAAAAACATATTATCAATAGCATACTTTGCTACTTTATCACTCTTAAGAGAACCAATACTAAATTTAACATTAGCTACTTTATTAAAATTAGTCTTAACTGGTCCAGGACACAAAACCGATATTTTAACATTTGAATGCATTTGTCTTAATTCCTCATAAATAGCTAAAGTAAAATTTAAAACATAACTTTTCGTAGCATAATAAGTAGCCATATAAGGACCAGGCATAAAACCAGCCATCGAAGCCACATTTAAAATACGACCATGATTTTTTTTAACAAAATCACCCAAAAATAATTTAGTTAAAATATGATAAGCACGTACATTAACATCTATCATATTAAGTTCCTTATCCAAAGATGTTTCTGTAAACCTGCCAGCATCTCCAAAACCAGCATTGTTAACTAAGATATCTATATTCTCATCCTTTAACATTTCGTATAGCTTATAGCAATTATCTTTATCACTTAAATCTAAACATATATTAGTTACTTTAGTTTTAACATCCTTAAATAACACTTCTATCTTCTCATAATCTCTTGAAACTAAGTATAAATCATATCCTAAATTAGATAAATACAAAGCCATATCTTTACCCATCCCTGAAGATGCTCCTGTTACCAATGCTTTCATATTGCCTCCTTATAAGTAAGGTTTTAATAACTCAATACTTTCCTGTTGAAACTTAAGTAAATGCTTTGCTAGTTTAATAATACTCCTATCCGCATTTTCCTTATACCTATCTATCTTATGTTCCATTTCCACTACTCCCATAGTAAATCCTTGAATCAACATCTCTGCAATAGAAGGATCACTATTATCTTTTAACATTTCCATCTTAATACCCATTTTAGACATTATTTCAACCATAAAACATTTATCCTTAGGTACTATCTTATTCTTCTTTAAAAGTTTCTTACTTTCCTTTAAAAAACTCTCATATTCCTTTAACTCATCCTCTACTATTTTTTTTATCTTATTATTAGTATTCTTAATAGTATTAATTAATGTAGTAGTAGATTTTACTCCCATTGATGCTACTTGATAAATATAAGTAAGTAATTCATTATTCTCATTCATACTATCACCCTTTCTAAGTTTATTATGAATGATAAATAATATTTTATACTTAGATTAAATAATTAATATCTTTAATTTCTAAATTTTTATTCTCTGCATATTTTTCATATAAAAACTTACCAATTAAAAATCCTATAACAAAACATAATATTAACACTACCATAGCTAAAATTATATCTCTTATTTTATTATTTTTTTTCATATTTCCTCCTTAAATTAAAAGTTAATAAACACTTATTTATTAACTTATTATAAATTACTTCTAAATGATTTTAATTCTTTTAAAAAATCATTATCATCATCTATATCAATATCATATCTATTTTCTCTAGTCTCTGCCATCTTAGCATTTCTAAGCAATTCTTCATAACTAATAATAGCATCTTCCTCTTGAGAATTTTCAAAATCAGTTAAAGCAATCGGACCATCATCTATTTCTTCATCTACTTGTCTTTTTATCTCTTCAACAAAACTATCTTCTTTTATTTCTTCCTTCTCATATTTAGGTTTAATAACCTCTTCCTCTACTTCTTCTATTACTTCAATAGGTTCTAGTTTTTGTTCTTTAATATCTTCTTTAACATCATCTTTTTCTTCAATAACCTCATCATTAATACCATCATCTATATGCCCATTATTTAATAGAAAAGAATTTTCTTTTAAATCTTCTTCCTTAATCTTATCATAATCTTCTTTTTTAATACTTAAACTTCTAACATTATTATTAAAAGATGCTTTATTTTCTACCTTATTTTCCTTATTTTTCTTCTCTTCAGTACGTAATTTAATAATTATTTTTCTAAGTTCTTGATTTTTAAGTAAAACTGCGATTAAAGAAAAGAATAAGAAGAAAAACAATACTACAATTAACCAAAACAAAACCATTCCTGGAGTATTTAAACTCTTATAAAAATCTAAAAAATATTCAATTTGTTTCATTAGTTCACCTCATAAACAAATAATTAATAATACTTGTTATATATATTGAAGCCGTTTCAGCACGCATAATCCTACTACCCAAAGAAATACTCTCAAAACCTATTTCATTTAAGTATTCTTCTTCCTTATCTGTTATGCCACCTTCAGGACCTACTACTATAAATATTTTAGCACAAGATAACTTATTTTGTAAATAGTTATTTAATAATTTTTTATTTTTCTTTGTACTAAGTACTATTTTATTATCACAATCGATACTACTTAATTCATAAATATTCTTAACATCTAAAATCTTAGGAATAGTATTTCTCTTAGATTGCTCACTTGCCTCTTTACAAATACTTTGCCATCTTTCTTTTTTCTTATGAAATTTCTTATCATCTAACTTAACAACACATCTCTCCATATTAATTGGAACAATAGTATCTACTCCAAGTTCCGTTGCTTTTTGTAAAACTAAATCCTGTTTTTGTTCCTTAATTAAGGCTACTCCTAATATAATTTCACAATCTAATTTCTTATCTTCCCTTATCTCTTCTAAAATATTAATCTTAAAATTATCTAACGATTCTATCTCACATAAATATGTAACATTATCATAAACTACCTCTACCTTATCTAATATATTATTTCTCATAACTTTCTTAATATGATAAATATCTCCATTAGATAAAACTAAATTATTATCTATCTTATTTATCCCAAAATATCTTTGCATAGAGCACCTAGTCAATTATTTCATTAATCATATTTTTATTAGAAACTGTTATCTTTAACATAATTCTTTCAAATTCATTACTATCCTTAATAGGTTCTAAAATACCATCAACTTCCTTAATAAGAATAATATCTTTATCATCATCATCGTTTACTAAATATAAATATATAACATTATCTTCATATATTACATCACATATAATATATTTACTATTATTATCCATCGTAATTACATCATATTTATTATACTTCATATTATCTACTCTTCCTTACTTCTTTAGAACTATCAATTAAATTAACAGGATTTAAATTATGAACAAACTCATCAGTATATTCCTTAAAAGGTATATCTTCCTCACTTGTAGCCACAAGATTAGAACCAGATGCTTCATAACTAACATTATGCCTAATATCTACTTTTCTAGTTGATACAATCCCAACAGCCATAGAATAAATAAGTACCGTAACTAAAGCTACCTTAAGAGCTTTGTTAGCCTTTTTCTTAGTACTAACATCATTTCTTCTATTAGTATCTACCTTACTAACTCTCATACCTTCTAATTTCTTAGCACGAGACTCCATAATAACCTGTTGCTCCTTAATATAATTCCTCATATTATCATTCATATTCATATTACCATGAGTAATAGAATTAAACTTCAAATTATCATTTTCATTCATATAAAAATTCTCCTTACATATAAAGTATATCATAATTTAAAAAAATAAAGAAGAAAAAGAGAAACATTTATATATATTTACATATAATATTAAAAAGAAACCGGTTTCCTTCTTCATAACCAGTTTCTTTTACTTTTGCTATTGCATTGTAGTTCTATAGAGTTGTTTTTTATTAAAATATTGTAGTTAATTAGATATTTTTTGTCTTATTTTTTGACAAAAAACCATTTTTTCTTATATTTTAATTTAGGGTATAACAGCCAAACAAGCCCGAGACGAAACAAAACCAAATCCATCGCCTCCATTATAGTTGGTGAAATTGAAGTTGAACACCCCAGTATTAACCCCATCATCGTAGCGACCACCACGAACGAACCAAGGTAATGAAGAGCTAACAAAATCAGTAGCATCTTCATACCATCCTTGTGTTTCTCCTAAAGCATCGCCCAAATGGCTTGCTGAAGTGGAAGTTCCAGAATATATATCTATATGTTTTGCTGGTATATTACTTACTGTTAATCCTGAACTTCCTGCTGTTTTATTATAATTTCCCATTACAAATTCATATGTTCCTCCTGACATATCATATACTCCTGTTATATTTCCTGTAGTTGATTGATTTGTCTTTGCTTTGTAAGTTTCTCCACTTCCACCGCCTGTTTTAGATGAAGAATTACTATTTATTGTTATATCTACCATTCCTAAACCATACTGACTTTGTTTCATATAGGCTACTACTCCCCATTCAATATTCTTCATCATGTGAGAATCTGTTTGTTGTGCACCTGTTATAGTTAAATAAGTATTTGCTTTAAATGTTTGAATTATGTTATAAAGGGAAGATACCGAAGCTCTTAATGATGCTATTCCTGGTTTAATTGTTGGAGTTCCTGTGCTTCCTGTTGTTTCAAATTTTCCTACCCAAATACCAGAAAGTTCAGTATCACCAAGAGTAAATGCTGGATGAGTATAATAGTTTCCATTTACTTTATTTTGACATGTTTCTGCTCCATTAGTATTATATGTACATGTTACTGTTCCAGTAGTACTTGTCCCATTTTCAAATACTACATCTATTACTTGAGCACTTGTTCCACTTTTATATGTTGCATTAAATAATTTATATTTATATCTTGGTATCCATACAAAGTATGCTAGTATATCATTTTCTGGTATAGTTGTCCCTATATTTGCATTCATATAAGTATCTCTTTTAGTACTTGTTACCATAACTGCATTAGCCCATTTTTGATTACCATAATCATACCAATTATTATATGCTCCATACTCATCAGCTTTTACCCAATTAGTTCCATCATATGTTATTGGTATCATTCCTTCTGCTAGAACTGGTCTATTTGCTCCAGAAGGATCTTCTTGTAATTCTACATCTTCAACAGGACAATATGTAATTAAATGACCATTCACTATTTTTTTAGTACAATCTGTTCCTGAAGTATCTATTTTACTTGCACAACTATTTGTAATATCACTACTATTATAAGTAGATGTTATATTAGTCCCTTTTGGATAACCATTACTACCATATGTAATTTTATTACCTACATAACCTGATGCTACTCCTATTATTATATCTATATCATTATTAGAGTTATTTGCTATTACTAAAGGTACATCTTTACTTACTCCTGTATCTATATTACCACTTGTATTTATTGCTGTTGTAGTAACTGTTTTATCTTCTACTACTTCTCCTATTATTACATTAGTTAAATCATTTGAAGAACTATAATATATTTCATAATAAATAGATCCATTACTAGTATTATTTATTGTAGCATAAAAACTAGCTATACTATTTTTACCTATATGAAAACTTTGTGTACCACTTATATCAAAATTATACTTTAATGTTGTATCCATATTAACAACATTACCTGAACTTACATTTGCAGTAAACATGGCATATGTATAATATAATCCTACTGATAATAATATTGCAATAATAGCACTTAATACATATATATATTTAAGTGGTATTCTTTTTTTTAATTTCTTCATATTTTCTCCTTCTATATAACTTATTTTAGGTTATCTAAGTTTATTATAACTTAAATTAAGTTATAATTCAATACCTTAATTTAAGTTATAGTAATATTTTATTGAGGTGTAAATATGAATAGATTAAAAGATTTAAGAGAAGATAAAGATATGTTCCAAAAAGATATTGCTAAGATATTAGATATGTCTCAGACAGGATATTCACAATATGAAACTGAAACTAATGATATACCTACTGAGGTATTAAAAAAACTTGCTGTCTTTTATGATACAAGTATTAATTATATATTAGGATTAACTAATGATATTAGACCTTATCAAAGAAAGAAACTAAATAATAAGTTAATAAAATTAATGTAAATAAGTATTATTTGTTACCAATAATTATTAATTAGTTATAAAGAAAGAATTTTGTATTAAATAGATTTAGAGAACTATAACTGCATAGCAAACGTATAAAAAGAACTAATTTTTTAGTTAGTTCTTTTTATTATTTATCTTTTTTGTTAAGCAGTTCTTTTCTTGAAAGATTAATTTTTCCCTTTTTGTCATAACCTGTTGCTATTGCTAAAACTTCGTCTCCTACTTTGACTACATCACTTGTTTTTTCTACTCTTTTTGTATCAAGCTGTGATATGTGAATTAATCCCTCACATCCAGGCCATAGTTCAACAAATGCTCCAAAGTCTTCTACTTTAACTACTTTGCAGTTATATACTTTGCCAAACTCTACTTCTTTGCAAATATCTTTGATTCTTTCTGCTGTATTTTCGATTATTTCTTTATTTGTATGATAGATTATAACTCTTCCATCATCTTCAAGATCAACCTTGACAGCATTGATATCGTTAACACTTTTAACATTGCTACATTCTAAGATAATCTTAGTAATCATTTCTCCACCTTTACCAATGACATCTTTTATTTTGTCTGGGTTTATCATGAATGTCATTGTTTTAGGTGCATATTTTGACACTTCTTCTCTTGGCTTTTCAATTTGTGATTCTATTTTATCTAATATTTCCATTCTGGCTTCTTTAGCTTGAGCAAGTGCTTCTTTTAATATTTTTTTACTGATGCCACTTATTTTGATATCCATTTGTAAGGCGGTGATTCCATTTCTAGTACCTGCGACTTTAAAGTCCATGTCTCCTAAATGATCTTCCATTCCTTGAATATCTGTTAATATTGTGTAGTCGTCATTATTAGTGATTAGTCCCATGGCAATTCCTGCAACTGGGGCTTTTATTGGTACTCCTGCCGCCATAAGAGCCATACATCCAGCACAAATGGATGCTTGTGATGAGGATCCATTACTTTCTAATATCTCTGATACTACTCTTATTGTATATGGAAATTCTTCTTCACTTGGAATTACTTGTAATAAGGCTCTTTCTCCTAAGGCTCCATGACCAATTTCTCTTCTTCCAGGGGATCCATATCTTCCTGTTTCTCCAACTGAGAATGCAGGGAAGTTGTAATGTAACATAAATCTTTTTTCGTCTTCGATGCCAAGTCCATCTAATATTTGATGTTCTCCAAGAGCTCCTAGTGTTACAGTTGATAGGCTTTGAGTTTGTCCTCTTGTGAATAAGGCAGATCCATGAGTTCTAGGTAATAAATCAATATCAGTGGAAATTGGTCTTATTTCAGTCATAGTACGACCATCGGCCCTAGTTTTTTCGGCAACTACAATGTTTCTAAATATTTTGTATTCGATGTCCGCTAAAACCAAGGATACTTTGGTTAATAGTTCTTTTAATTCTGCTTCTTTTAAGTTTTGGTTCTCATTTTCGTATTTTTCTAGAATGTTTTCTTTAATTTTGTCTATAGCCTCATATTTTTCTATTTTATCTTTTATTCTAAAAGCTTTGTCAAGATCATCGTGGGCAAGAGTGTTTATTTCTTCTTTTAATTCATCAGTGATTTCTAAGACTTCATAATCCATCTTGGTAACACCAATTTTGTCAATGATTTCTTCTTGAAATGCAACAAGTTCTTTAATAGCATCGTGGCCAAACATTAATGCATCAAGCATATCTTTTTCGCTTACTTCTTTGGCTCCTGCTTCTACCATGTTGATGGCATCTTTAGTTCCTGCAACTGTTAGATCAATGTCGCTTAATTCTGTTTGTTCAGCGGTTGGGTTGATAATAAATTCTCCATTAATCCTTCCTACTTTAACTCCCGCAACTGGTCCATTGAATGGAATTTGGCTTATTGAGGTTGCCAAAGAGGAACCAAATAATGCGGTCATTTCAGGAGTGTTATCTTGGTCTACTGATAAGATGGTATTTACTACTTGAACTTCATTTCTAAAGTTCTCTGGGAAAAGAGGTCGCATTGGTCTATCTATCATTCTTGCTCCAAGGGTTGCTGCTTCGGTTGGTCTACCTTCTCTTTTAATGAATCCACCTGGTATTTTACCTACTGAATATAATTTTTCTTGATATAATACCATAAGTGGAAAGAAATCTGATAGGATGTTAGCATTTTTAGATACTACTGCAGTTGATAATACTACGGTATCCCCATATCTTACTAAAACCGCTCCATGGGCTTGTTTAGCAAGTTCTCCATGTTCTACTATTAATTCTCTTCCTCTAAAATTTAATTTAAAAATGTTTTTTTCCATTTAATTACTCCTATTCTATTTATCTTTATGCTAAATGTTTTATTATAACATTATTGTTTAAATACATTTTAAAGGCACTCGAAAAAAGAGTGCCTACCTTTTTTATTTTCTTAATCCTAATTTTTGGATAATTGCTCGATAACGTTTAACATCATTTTCTAATAAATAATTTAAAAGACTTCTACGTTTTCCTACTTTCATAAGTAATCCACGTTTTGAATGTTTATCCTGTTTGTTATTTTTAAGATGTTCTGTTAAAGCTTCGATTTCTTTTGTTAAAATTGCAATTTGTACTTCTGGAGAACCTGTATCATTTGCATCTTTTTGGAACTCCTTAATAATTTTGCTTTTAATTTCTTTCTTTAAAGCCATTTCATTTCCTCCTTTATTATTTTTCACCTAATTCCTAGAATATCGTAAGAGGTACGAATATTCCAAGATATAGGAACATTAATATAATAAACTATTTTTATAGAAATTGCAAGGTATTTTGATAAAATAGTCTTTTTTTACATATATTTTTTCATTTGTTGCATCATTTGATTGACTTGTTTTTGTGATGGGGTTCTGCCCATGCTACTCATCATTGTTTTAATCATTTGTTCATTGATAGGTGGATTTTGTTTTAGGTATTTTTGCATATATTTCTTTGATATAAAGAAACCTAATAATCCTCCAATGATTAATCCAATTAATAAATATAATATATCCCAAATCATTTTTTTACCTCCAAACTTTATTTTACTAGATTTTTATGTTTTTGACAATTCTTTTTCGTTTTTTTCAATGCTTTCTAACCAAAAATAGTCTTTATTTACAAAATCACATATAAATATGTTTTCTTTATATTCATAAATACTTTTTAGGAATATTGGAAAGTTAATATTGGTTTTTATTTTAATATTTGAATTAGTAATTACTAATTTAGTATATTCATTATTATTCATGATAACATGAATATTATCTTTATAATAGTAATTAGGGTTAGTTTCATAGTTGAATTTAAAGTAAGCATTTAATTTATTTTTATTAAATGATAAAGCTATTTGTTCAAATAGTTTATAGCTTAAAACCATATCGTGAGCATTTTCTTTCATTATGCTTTCTAACATTTTATATATTTTATATGGTTTTTTCTTATAAATATAGGAAAAATAATTATTAATATTAAATACATAGTATGTTCTCATTCTATCACCAATATTAATTATATAATACTAATAAATTATTTTTTGTCATTTTTTGTTATAAATCATTTTTTATTTTATTATATATTGATTCTTCATCTAATTCAAAATATTTTATAACATCTTCACTTTTAGCACTTGTTCCAAAACTTTTCATGTTGATTAGATTAATTTCTTTATCTAATTGATACCACATAGTGTCGTTTGAATATTCTATTACATATTTTTTAATATTTTTAGGTAGTAATTCTTTTAAATAATTAGATTCTTGGTTTAATAAGATGTTTAGGTTAGGCACACTTATTATTCTCGCTTCGATGTGCTCTTCTTCTTTTAATTTTTTAGCAACGGAAAGTGCTATGTTTACTTCGGTGCCACTTGCTAAGATGATTAGGTCTAGTTTGTTCTCAAATTCATGGATTACATAGCCCCCATATTTAACATATGATGGTGATGTGTATTTTATTTCTTTTGATTTATTTCTTGAAATAATTAAGGCACATGGTTTTGATTGTTCTAGGATTAAGTTCCAGCACCCAATAAGTTCTTTTTTATCGCAAGGACGATATAAGGTGAAGTTTGGTATGCTTCTTAGCATTCCTAGTTGTTCTATTGGTTGATGCGTTGGTCCATCTTGTCCTATGTTAATTGAATCGTGGGTGAATATGAATGTTGATGGTATGTTCATTAGGGCACTTAATCTAATTGATGGTTTCATGTAATCCGCAAATGTTAGGAAAGTTGATGCAAAGGGTCTTAAGTTGCTTAATGCTATTCCATTGGTTGAGGATGCCATGGCATGTTCACGAATACCATAGAAAATATTTTTCCCTGCATAGTTTTTAGAACTGAAATCTCCTTTTTCTTTTAAATATGTTTTGGTTGAACTTACTGTATCAGCAGAACCTCCAATAAATTCGGGAATATAGTTTGATATGGTATTCATAATTAAACTATTGATTTCTCTCATTGATAAGTCGTTGGAGATGTTATTAACATCTATTAGTTTTTCTAATTTAATTAATATTTGTTCATTATTAATTATGCTAAGAAGGCTATCTTTTAATTTATTTTCTTTATCAATAACATATTCATCAAACATTATTTTCCATTCATTATATTGTTTTTTATGTTTTTCTTCAATATATTTTAAGTATTCTTCTTTGTTTTTTGTATCATAATCAAATGGAATATCTTTTAGTTTTAGTTTTTTCTTAATTTCTTTTATATCATCTTCCTCAAGTGGTGTGCCATGAACTTTGTTAGTATTTTCTAATTTTGAATATTTACCAATAGTAGTGTTTATTTGAATGATGGTTGGTTTTCTTGAATGTTTAGCCCATTTTATCATTCTTGATATTTCACGGATGTTTTCACCGTTTGATACTTCTAAAACGTTCCACCCCATATTTTCAAATCTGTCCATGACGTTTTCATTAAATGATAGTTTGGCACTTCCATCTAATGTTATTTTGTTTGAATCATATAATACGATTAGGTTATTTAATTTAAGATTTGAGGCTAATGAGGCAGTTTCATAGCTGATGCCTTCCATTAAATCCCCTTCTCCACACAAGACATAGATTTTATAATCAAATATTTTATGTTTTTTGGTATTAAATGTTTTTTCTAAATATTTTTCGGCGATTGCCATGCCGACCGCGGTTCCTAATCCTTGTCCTAGTGGTCCTGTTGTCATTTCAATACCGAGATTGATATTATATTCTGGGTGGCCAGGGGTAATAGAACCTAAACTTCTAAAAGCTTTTAAATCGTCGATGGTATAATCATAGCCGTTCATAAAAAGTGTGGCATAAAGCATTGCTGAACCATGCCCTGCCGATAATACAAAACGATCTCTGTTGCACCAATTTGGATATCCTGTATGAAATTTCATGTGATGGGCAAATAAGGTATAGATAATTGGAGAAGCTCCGAGAACAATGCCCGGATGACCTGAAGTTGCTTCGTGTATCATATCAATACCTAAACTACGAATGTTATTTACTACTAATTTTTCATTAAATTTACTCATAAATAAACCTCCTTATCACTTAAGTCAATTATATCAAAAAATATAAAAAAAAGAAACTAATTTTACATAAGTTTCTTAATTGTTTTTAACTCTTTTATTTTTATTAGATAAGCAGATACTACATACAGTAAGCATTATAAGTGAAGAAATACTTAAGATAATATATAGACTGATATTATCTCCTGTTTTAGGATTAACAATACTATTTGTTTTTTCTGCTAGAGTATAAATACTAAAGTGGTTGGTTTGGAAGGTTGCATAGCCATCTTTAATGGTAACATCGTGCTCTTCTACTTTACCATCTTCAGTTACATAATATATAGCAAGATTCTTACCTTCTAAATCACTAGGAACAGGCATTGTTACTTCAAATATTCCGTTTTCTAGTTTAGTGATTTTAGAATTTTTAACATTTGAGAATAATGTTATATCTAGTGAATGTAGATTATTTTGATTAATGCTCTTTTTAATTATTTGATATTCTTTTGAATCTTTATCTATGATATTCGCAATAATCATAGTATCAAGTGGAATACTACTTTCTTTTGATGTAACTGTAATATCTTTTTCTAGGTTTTTTGCTGCGAACACGGGAACAGTCATTTTACTAGAATCTGCAACGATTAAAAAGTCTACTGTAAAATCTCCAAAATTAAATGTATAAGTATGATTTGTTGTTCTAGTTAAATCAGTAATCTCGGTAAAATCTATTGCTTGGTTTGCATCATCAAGATAAGTATCCAAAGATTTTCCTTTGGTAATGGTTATTTTATTATTAGGCATATACTCTTTTAATCTTTTTAATGCTGCATTAATTAAAGATTCATCATTAATTTCAGTATCACTTGGTACATATAATATTTCTTTAGTTCTAGCTCCAACAGATTCTTGAGCAGCATATCTTAATCCATTATAACTAACTATTAGATTACCAAATGCCCTAGTATTAAATGGTGTGTAATTTACTCCAGCACGAACATCGATTTCGTAAGTTAAGTCAGCATTATCAAAGAATTTTTTAACATCTTCAGTATAATTAGTTATCTTACTAAAATTGGATGAACTGAGTTCTCTTGTGTTAGATGTTATATAGTAATTAATTAGATTTAAATCAGTTAACTCAAAATAATATGTATTGTAATATCCATATTCGCTTTTACCTTGAATTTTAGCAAGTTTTTCAATATAGGAATCTATATTTTTTTTAATCATCGTATTAGGTTCTGCCCATTTAATAGTAATGTCTTCGTATTTTTTGTTATATGAGCCTTTGCTAATATAAAAGTAACATTCGATATTATCATTACATTCTACTCCATAAGAAATACCCAATGAACTATATTTCCCATTATAATAATCATTATGTAAATATGAAACAAAGGCATCAAATTCATTATAACTTCTTGGTTTAACAGCATAATTAATTTCATATACTCCATCTTTTGTCTCTTTCTTTAATATTTCTTCAAATTGTTTATCTAATTCTTCATCTGCTTTAACATTTGTAATGTTTATAGCAAAGATAGATATTAGAATCAATGAAAACATTTTAATTGTTTTCTTCATTTTATCACTCCCTCTATTATAAGAATAGCACATTATTTTAATTTTTTAAATAGTTTTTTTATAATTTTATATATCTTTTATATTAATTGTTTTTAATACTTTTTTATCTTTTATATTTTTAGTGTTTGTAGCATGATTGATAATTGTTTTTTCAACTATGTTTCTAATGAATCTAGCGTTTCCAAAGTTAGTGTTATTTCTTTCTTCTTTTATAATATTATCTAGTTTATCTAAGACTTCTTTGGATACTTTAAATCCTTTCTTTTTCATCATTTGTTTAAATATTAGTTTTAGTTCTTCGTTTGTATAATCTTCAAAGATAAATGTATAGCCAATTCTTGAAGCAATACCTGAATTGGAATTAATAAACTCTTGCATTTCTTTGGTATAACCTGCAAAAATCACTACTAGATCATCACGGTAATCTTCCATAGCTTTAATAAGCGTAGCTATTGCTTCTTTATTGTAAGAACTGGTTTTGTCATCTTCTAGGGCATAGGCTTCGTCGATAAATAAGATACCACCTAGGGCACGATTAATAATTTCCATTGTTTTTGGGGCTGTTTGTCCAACATATTCAGCGACTAAGTCTTTAGAACTTACTTCGATTAGTTTGTTTTGTCTAATGTAACCTAAATTATATAAGATATTCGATAACATTCTGGCGACGGTGGTTTTTCCTGTACCTGGATTACCTAGGAATAACATATGTAAGTTTATTCCATCTAATTTTAATTCACCATTTGTTTTCTTTTTTAAGGTGATTAGGTTTACTAGTTCATACATGGCTTTTTTTATTTTAGTGAGTCCTACTAATTCGTTTAGTTCTTTAAATACTTCTTCATTTGTTTTCATTTTTTCTATTAAAGGTAATTCATTGTTGAATATATAGTATTTAATTAAATTATCACGATATGTTGGATAATCTAATCCACTTTTTGTATATGTCTTTTCAATGTAATTTAATAACTCTATTTTTTTATTTTTAATGTTAGGTAATTTTTCAATAATATCATTTAATATTTCATTATTTGTAGGTTCTGTTCCTTCTATTATAAACTTAAATGTGTTTTCTTCTTTTTCTTTGTCATTGTTAAATAGATAGTTGATGTCTTTGATATTACCTAATAAGATAGTAATTTTTTTATCAGTTAAATGTTTAGACATTGTATATAATAATTTTTTACTAAAATTGCTATCATGAATATTAAGAGCATCGAAATCTTTAAATATTACTATATTAGCATTTTTATATAACTCGTCTATATTGTTAATATCTTCTAATTCATATAAAGATATTTGATTAATATTATTTCCTTCTAAATAGTTACTTTTTGTTCCTACTCTATTTAATAAGTTAATAATTGTTTGACTTACTTCATGGTTATTTGTAAGTATTTCTATGTTAAAGTTAACATATATATTATTACTTTTATAATTAGTCATATAATTTATTATTTTTTTTAATAATATCTTAGAGTTATTAGTTATATATAAGCTATTTATATCTTCTATATTAATTTCTTCTTTTATAATATTTTCTTCTTCTTTTAACTGCGTAGCATAAGTACTACCAAAAAAATCTTCATATATTTTATCAAAATTAACTTTGTTATTCATGGTAACCTCCCTTTTAAGAAAAAAGCATAATTACTATGCTTTTTTGTTTCCTACGTTTATTTCAAGTAATTTATCTTTTAATTCTTTTTCGATGTTTTCTAATTCTTTAGTAGCCTCAGCACGTTTAATACGACCGTCTTCATGAATTTTAATAACTGTATCTAATGTTTCTATAATATCTTGATTTGTTTTCTTTAATGTTTCAATATCTACAATAGATTTTTCGGCTTCTTTGGCTATATCAATTGAACCTTGTTTTAATGTTTCACTATTTTTCTTTAACATTTCATTTGTTAATTTAGATACGGCTTGTTCTCCTTTTAAAGCCTTTTTTGAATTATTTATACCAAGAGCTAATACTATTTGATTTTTCCATAATGGAATAGTATTGGTTATTGAACTTTGTATTTTTTCTACTAAAAGGGCATCATTATTTTGTAGTAATCTTATTTGAGGTGCCATTTGAATAGAAATAATTCTTGTAGTTTTTAGGTCATATAGTTTTTTCTCGAATCTATTGATTTGGTTTTCCATATCATTTACTTTTTGTATCTCGATTTGGTCATTAGATTCTTGTGCTTTCTTTTTAAGTTCTGGTAATACTTTCGTTTTTAGTTCTTCTATTTTTCTTTCACCAGCGATTATGTATAAAGATATTTCTTTAAAATAATCTAAATTTTTATCATACATGGTATCAAATAAGTTAATATCTTTGAGTAACATTAGTTTATTATTTTCTAATCCTTTTTCGATTGTATCAATGTTGTTTTCTATTTTGTTATATTTGGCAAGGATGTAATTTGCTTCTTTTTTTATACTATGAAATAATTTGGCTAATCCTTTTGGTTCTTTACCACTTATGGAAGAATCAAATGATTTAATCTCTGTAACTAAATTAGCCAGTAATTCTCCTACATCTCCTGTAGATTTTGTTTTGACATCTTCTAAAACAGAATCAGAAAATTCACTTATTTTATTTTGAGCACTTACTCCATATTGTAATACTTGAGTACTGTCCATGACATCTATTTTTTTGTTAAATTCATCTACAGCTTTTTTCTCAGCTTTAGATAATTCGTCATAGTTTAAAGATTTTTCTATCTTTTCATTAGTAATGTTACTTACATTGTTTGTAAGTTTTTGAGCTTCTTCTTTTGTTAATTTGTTTTCTACTTTTAATTCCATAATATTTCTCCTATTTCTTTAAGTATTCTATTAATTTATTATAATAGTCCATTTTTAAACTAGTAACGGTACTAGTAATGTTTTGAGGTATTCCTATTCCTAATTTGGATACATCGTATGTACCTCCGGTGATACCAGTTCTAAATCCATATTTTTCCCAAGCAATTTGTTCTATTTCTTTATCCATGAATGCTTCATATAATTTCTTTCCATTTTCAGTAAATGCCATGAAGCAATGAGAATTCCAAATAGTAGGCTTTGGATAAAGGATAACTATATCATTTTTTACTTGATTAAATCCAGTTGGATTAGAATTAGCAAAGTCAATTATACTTTTTTCATAATCAACAATTATTGGTTCCCCGCCCATACCAGTTTTAAGATATCTTTCAAATAAATCTGCTGGAGTATTATTCATATATCCAGATTTTTGATAGAATTGTTTTAATCTAGCAAGGTTATCTTCTAGGGTAGCATCTTCTATTTGTCCTCCGCTTAGTATTGATAGAAGTAAACCATAATAAGTTGCTCCCGGAGAGGATGAGACAGGATCGGTTGAGGCTATGTTAATATTACCATATAATTCGTTTAGGCCAATATCACTCCATTTTTTATTATTTAAGATATAATCTATTAATTTATTCATGTCAGTAATATAATAAACATTATCTTCTAAAGTTACTATTCCTTCATTAATAAAGGCATTTACTACTTCTTTCCAACTATATATTACAATTGGTGTATTTAGGGTAAGGCTACCTGCAATAACAGTGTATCTATCGGCTTCGTTGTTTTCTTTATTTGGCACTAATTTATAATAATCATAAAATCTTTGATCCGATGTGAATAAGGCATCGTATTTGCTTACACCACTTGTGTTAATAGAAATATCTTCATTATTTTGAATTCTTTTTATTATGCTCTCATTTCCTAGGTTAACCGATTCTCTAATAAGAGGTTTAGTTATGGTTTTACCATTACTCCAAGTATCAAAAATAACATTTAATTTATATTTCTTTTTTAGTATTTTTAAAACTTCTTCATCAGCGAGAAAATCTTCTTTACCTCCTCCTGTTGCTACATAAACGGTTTTTAGGTTAGTAAATCCTTTGTCATTACTAAGAGTGTTTATTCCAACTATCAATAATATTAAGAATATAAATATACTAATTCCAATTATTTTCTTTTTATCCATTGTTATTCTCCTTAAATTCTAATTCATTTTCATTAAAGCCATCTGCTTTTAACATTGAACTAAATACTTTCATTTCAGCATCCATGTCGATTATTTCTTTTTGATATAAGTTATTTAATATGTTTCTAAAAGCTTTATCTATCGATGCTAACATATTTATTGTTGAAGTCATAAACTTCTTACTATCTTTAGAAGATAAATTATTGTTTTCTATTTCATCATATCTATTTATTATTTTAACAGTAATAGGTAAGTAATAATCAAAGAAGTTATCTATGTTTTTGATTTTTTTAGGTTTTTTTTCAATTGTTTTAATTATCTTACTAGTACTATCATTGATAGATGTTAAATAGGCTTTTATTTCGTCATTATCAATATAAGATTTGGCTTCGATTATGCGTTTATTTTGTTTTTTAGCATTTTCTAAGACTTTGTATAGGTTAAAGTTTTCTTCTTTAAGAGTTTTTTTGTTTTTGGTTAGTACTAATTCTCCAGCAACAAAAGCACTTGTGCCAATTAATACGGAAGGAAGAATTGGCAAAGATAATGCTAAGTATGGAACGGCAAAGAATGCACTTCCAATAAGGGCTGAAATAGTATCTTTGTGTTTCATTAAATCACATCCTTAATTATATCCTCTTACTTCTTTAAAGGCATTTAAAAGGCTTGTTTTACCATCAAATACTTTAGCATTAGTAAGTTTTGCTATTTTTTTTAATTCTGTTTCACTGGCACTTCCAAAGGTAATACTATATACAGGTATTTCTTTATTTAGTTTTTTATAATATGAAGATAGTTCATTATAGTTACCTATGTTAATGATTCCATCAGTCATGGCTATGATGGTTTTAGTATAGTTATCACTTTCTTGGTTTAAGATATTTAAACCTTCTATAATAGCTTTATATAAGGCTGTTCCACCTCCTACATTACCGTTTTCTATTTCTTTGATTAAATTACTTGTTTCATAACCACTCGTGGTATTGTATATACCATTTATTTTACTGCTAAATAAGATTATGGTAATTTTATCATTTTTAGAAAATTGTAATTTATCAATCGATGCTTCATTATAATCTAAAATATATTTCATGGCACTGGTTAATTCTTTAATACCAGTTCCGTTCATACTACCTGAATAATCTAAGCAAAATACTGTATGAGTCGGTTTTCTTAAAGATTCAATATATAAGTTAATTGCTTCGGTCATTACTTTTTTAGAAGGAAATTTGGTTACGTTTAAGTATTTCTTAGTATCAATTCCCCAGTCAGGATTAAATACTTTTTCATTTACTTTGTCATTAGTGCCTCCATACCAAGTTCTACGCCCTTTTTCTTTTAAGGTTCCTTGAAATTTATCACTTAATAGATAGGTTTGTAGTTTTAAAAATGTTTCCTTCTTATTGCTTTTATTATCAATGAATCCAAAGGCTGAATCGTTTATGGCCACCCCATCAATTGGATAAATTAGATATAATTCTTCTTTTTTCTTATTTTTTAACATGATATTGATATTTATTAGTGATGCTTCGTCAGCGATTACAGCTTCGTATTCGTCATTGTTTAAAAACATTTCTTTTAAGAATGTTTCATCACCACTGACACGTTCAACTCCTTTAAATAAATCGGTTAAATCTTTGATAAGGTTGTTATTTTCTAGGTGTTTTTCGGTTAATACTTCAGGATTGCCCGCGATAGCATTTAGGAAACCCATATAGGCTGTAGCTCCAGTGTTGGTTTTGGTAACCGAAGGCATTACATATTTAAGTTTATTTTCTTTAATTAAGTTTAAGATAGTGCTGTTTTTGATGTTACCATTCGTTAGATTTAATTCACTGGCTTTACTTTTTTTTACTCCAAATACAACGGGACTAATACTTATACTTTTAGATTCATTTACTAAATAAGGGTTATCTAACATATATAGCCACATGGAATTAGCAATCCATACGCAGTCATAATTACTGGAATTATTATTTATTTCATCGACAATATCTAAATCTCCCATGTAAGTAAATTTAACTTTTATATTATTTTTTTTAGAATAATTTTTAATGTTATCTTCTAAGTCAGCATTATCATAGGAAGATAATATGTTTAATGATTTAGAAACATTTAATTTATCTTTACTACCAGCAATAGTGCTTATTATAGATAAAACTAATAGGAATATAACAACATATAAAACTTTTTTACTATTTTTATTCATAATAACCCTCACATTCTTGATAATTTAATTTTATCACTAAATTAGTTAAAAGACAATATTTATTATTCGTAAATTCATTATAATATAAGATTATTTTAATGTCAAGATATTCCCATACATTTGTTTGAAATATTTTTTAATTTTTTTGCTATGCTGTTATAGTTCTTTAGATACAATAGTGCTTCTTTTAAAGCAATTTAATATCTTCTTTACCTATACTAATTTCTTTTTTATATCTTTTTGTTATTAAAGTTGCTTCATTTTTATTTTCATTCCAAGTTACTTTATTAATTGTATTAATAATAAAACCATTTATAATAATTGAAAGCTTATCCAATATTGACATTATCATTGAACTTGCATTTTAAAAAAACTCCATAATCTATTATTAAATAGAAAATAGAGTTTGATATTGACTTAGGGTTTCTAAAGTTTCCTAAATACTAATCATTATTAATATAAAGAGAAATAAACAAAAGATAGTTTCTACTCTACATAATCGTACCATATAACAAAACCAATGTAAATAATTTTTATGGTTAAAACAAGGAAAAATCTAACTCACGAATCAATTAGTGAAAGTGTGATTTTTGATTCTTCAATATAACTAAATGTAATCTTTAGATACGTCAATATCAAATTGTTCTAATTCATTATTTTCTATAACTATTTTTTAATAAATTTAATTATATATAGGCTTGTCAATATAATATAAGAACAAATGAAAGAAGAAAAAAATTGATATACAAGATATTATATTTAGTAATTTCTATATAAATTTAAAATAGAATTATTTTTTAATTAATTTATTTATTTTTTCATTAGCGAGTTCGGGAGATTCTAAAATCATTGTTTTAAAATATTCAGTTTGTAATTTATAAAAGTACTTTTCTCTAAATAATACATTATGTGGAATTATTATTTTATGATTTTCTTCAAATTCATCTGCTTTTTTATATGGAATAAGAACGGTTCCATTGTATTCGGATTCTAAATTTTCATATACTACGTAGTCAGCATCTCGATTAGTTCTTTTAACTGGTATATCTGTTGAACCATGAACAATATCTATTTCTCTATTATATTTGTATGTACCTATATATACATATATTTCTTCATCTGGGGTTATATTGACTTGTCTTAAGGCTATAGATATTAATTGGTCATCGGTGAGTTTATCAATTTCTTTATTTCTTCCTGTTGTTTTTTCTTCTAAGATATCTAGTAATTCTAAATATTTTTTAACTTGTTTTGTTTCTTTTAACTTTGATATTTTTTTTTGTAATTCTAATACTTCATTTTTCTTAGTTTGTAGTTCTTTTACTTTTTCTTTTAATTTTTTTAAATCTTCACTTTTCATAAATAGTCTCCTTTAATTTATGCATTAATTATACAGAACAAAGAAGCAAATTAATTTGCTTTACATCACTTCACAGTGATGTGATTTCTGTTTTAAAGACTCTTTATCCATACTTCTCCATAGACTTAAAATTCGATAATCACTACCGTATTTGTTTCTTAACTATTAAGAAATCTTGTCCTTTCTTTTATATTACTGCATAATTTTTCATATATAACTTTAATCCTTTAAACACAATATTTATATTTATATTTGCATTTAAATTCCTACCTATTTCTTGGCCACATTTTTGACATTTATATTTTCTTTCGTTTAAATTCTTATATTTTAAGTTTTTTTTCATTATTAGGATATAATCTAAATTTATATGCTCTATGCATCATTCACATCACCTTATATATTACATACTAAAGATAACATGCAATTGTAGCGTTGTCAATATGTTTTTATACTTATGTTTACTATATGCTATTTTACTACATAAGCATTCATGGAAGAACGTGTGAATAGAACAAAAATCAACAACAATGAATGTATATGAACATTAATATCATAATTCAAAAAAAAATTAATTAATATATTAGAAAAACAAGACCAAGAAAAAGAAAAACCCTTGATAAACAAGGGATAAATCACATATGGCGTCCCCGATTGGATTTGAACCAACGACCTATCGCTTAGGAGGCGATTGCTCTATCCAACTGAGCTACGAGGACATATATTGATTATAACATATAAATAAGAAAAAAAGTAGATATTTTTTTTATTTATCTACTTTTATACCATTTTGCTTATAAATAATGCTAATAATACGTAACTATTTCTAAATTTTACTTTACATAGTTTTTGGTATTCTTGAATAAATTCATATGAGCCTACTAATTTATCTACTATGCTAACAATCCAACTTTCTAAGTATTTAGGTACTTTATTTAATACAACAGGAAACATATGAGATACTATAATATCTTGTTCTTTTTCGGTTATATTAAATATTTCGTTGGCATTACTAAGTGCTATTTTAGGATGCTTAAATGTACTAGATACTTTTTTGTTTACTTTATTGTAATTATCTGTTATAAAGAAATCATGTAGTAATCCACCAATAGCAGTTTCTTTATAGTCTAAATTTAATAATTTAGCTACTTTATAAGAATAATATGACACTCTAAGTGAGTGTTTTAATCTACTCGTACCATGATGTAAACAGTTACCTATTTCTTTATATTCATTATTATTAATGATATTTTTAATAATGTTTAAATATTCAAAGTCATTATATGTATTATTCATCGGGAACCCCTTCCTACTACAATAGTATATCACATTTTTTGCTTTTTTTGAATAACAAAAGTTTATTTATCTAGCATATTAAGTAAATTTATTTTAAATATATCTTTATCTTTATGTGTTTTAGATACCATAACACCTTTATATGTAGTTAATTCGCTTTGATGTCCTTCGGCTAAAATATCTTCTGGTGTTATTGTTTCGAGAAATACGATGCCTTGATTTTCGTATACTGAGTAATGAAGCATCATATCACCATGTACTTTGGCAAACATGATATCAGTAGGTAATTTTAGTTCATATTTAGTAATTTTTTCTTGTTTGTTTACTGATTTAATAACTCCTTCAAACTTGCCTTCACGAAATTGTGGATAGTAATCAAATATTAGTTTTTTATATGCAAGCATGTTGTATTTTTTTACTGATCTTTCTTTTTTTCTAAATTCATTTTCATTTAGGTAATCTATAATATATCCATTCTTCATAACTTTTACCCCCTTTAGTTAGAAGAAGCACTAGAAGGTACTAGTGCTTTATCTTACATATTAACTTCTTTAGTTTCTATAAGCTCCCAACCGTCGCCTAAAGATTTGTTTTTACTCCATGTGTATCTTACGTTTGTTGTTATTTTTAGATATCTATAACTATATAATTTTCTTGTTTCTGTCATTTCATATCCTGCTGGTATTTCGCTAACCCAGTCAGTATAGATATAGTACCCGTCATCCCTTACATATTCTTTCTTACCTGTTGCGGTATATCCTTCTTCTTTTTCATTAAATGTCCATATTGTAATTGTTTTACTTTCACCTTGAGTACATTCTTTCTTAGTAGTATCAGGTAACTTAGTACATTTTTCTTCAGTGTGTTCTGGTGTTACAATAACATCTTTGTAATAACCTTCTGTAGAACAATCTTTATATATAGTTCTATATTTAAGAACTTGAGTTTGATATGTATATGGAACAGTTCTTGTTTTAGTAACTGGCTTACATTCTGTCTTAGTAGCATAATTATCTACTTTAGTGTAACCACATGTTTTACATTTTTTAACCCATGAACTACCTGTTTTATATCTTACAGTTTTACATTCTTGGTCGGTGTAACTTTCTGTTCGATAAGATGTATGAGTTTTTGTATCATAATATGGTTGTTGTTCAGGACATTGTTTAGTTTGACCATTAACCCATTCCTTTTTAGTTACAGCAGGAACTGTAATAGTTTCACATTTTTCACCACCTGGAACAATAACATCAACACACTCATTCTCACCTTCAATGGTTTTAGTATGTTCATATTTATATACTGGCACACTAACCCATTTTTTACCTTTATATTGAATCTTTTCTTTCTTATCATCTGCTTGTTTTATTTCTGTTGTCCATGCAGACCAATCAGTCCATTCTTGTTTAGTTTCAACCTTTTTAAATTTATAAATATAATTCTTAGTTGTTTGTCCTTTATTATTAGGTTTTGGTGTTTCTTTTTCTACCAATGCACATTCATTATTACATGATAAATTACATTCTAAATCCATATAACTTAAGATGTAATCAGAAGCTCCATCACAAGATAAATATGTTTTCATTTCATATTCTTTATCTAATCTAGTGATTTCTACATAGGAACTATCATAGTTACATGCATTACCTTTTTTGTCTAATACGTTTAAAAGTAATTTTTTATCAATCATATCTTTAAGTGATATTTTTACTTTTTCATTAACATTTTTAGGTAATCTTTTGATAGTAAAGTAATCTTTGGCAGCATTTTTCATATCATTAATGTTTTGATTAAATATTCTATCTGTAATAACTGAAACACTAGCACTTAAGTTATCTACTTTGCCTTCTAATTCTTTGGTATTAGGCATTGGTAATAACCAAGATAATAATAATACGAAGATTACTACTAAAACAGCTCTTGATGCAAATCCTTTCCAACTAAATTGTTCAACTGTTTTAATACTTTGATTTCCTTGATAATTGCTCTGATAATTACCTTGATTATTATTAGTATAATTACCAGTAACATTTCCATTATAAGTATTCATAATATCCCCCTCTTTCAAAAAGATGTCTCATATTCTAGCATATTGTATGGTAATTGTCAAGTCTTTTCAAACTTTTTTTCGTTTTTTTAGATTTAATTTTAAATTATTCTCTTAATTATATGATTATTTTTGTTTGATTATACTGTCTTTTTTCTTTTTAAGGCTATTTTACTTTCAATATTAACTCTTTGAACTAAACCACATGCACATAAAAGTGATAGTGTATAAGAACCTCCATAAGATAAGAATGGAAGTGGTACACCAGTAAGAGGCATTAAGCCTAAAACTCCACCTAGATTAATGGTAATATGAAGAAGTAAATACATGCAGACACCATAAGTGATAAGTGAATTTTTTAAGTTGTTGGCATTTTTAGCAATTCTAAAAATTAAATATAGCATGATAAAATATAAAATAATGATGACAATACCTACGATTAATCCCCATTCTTCAACGATAATAGGAAAGATAAAGTCAGTATATGATTCTGGTAAATATAAGTATTTTTGAGTGCTTTCACCTATACCTTGACCTTTTAATCCTCCATTATTGAAGGCAATAAAACCATTGCAAAGTTGATAACCTGTTTGTTCTTGATATCTTAAACATGGATCTAGGAAGTTTAATCTTGACATTTGATAAGAATGTAAAATATCTTTACCAAAGGCAATGAATATTAAGGCAAAGAGTAAGGTGCTACAGACAAGAAGTTTATTGATTAATGATTTATATCTTTTAGGCATTGGTACAGAATAGAAGATTAATAAAGCAAGTAACATGGTAATTGATGCTGTTCCTAAATCGGGTTGTGAGGCTATTAAGAGAAAACCAATTGCAATAAATAATAATGGTTTTAATAAGATGGACTTTTCTTCTAATTTATTAATATTTTCAGCATAGTAAACAGCCATATAAATAATTAATACTATTTTATATACTTCAGCGGGTTGAAATTTAAAGAATTTTAAATCAAACCAGCTTTTAGCATTATGAACAGGAGTTCCCCATATGAATAGTGAGGCTAATACTAGTAATGAAATATACATTAAGGATTTAGATATTTTATTATATATTTCCGTTGGTAAGAAGATGATAATTAAATAACCTATTAAGCCTATAATTACAAATATTAATTGTTTAAAAAAGTAATTATATGGACTGGCTCCATATCTCATGTAACTTTCCATTGATGATGCACTTTGAATCATAATTAGTCCAAAGCAAGTAAAAATAATTGTTAATATAAATAAAGGTTTATTAATATTTGTTAGTATTTTTTTCATATTATCACTTATTCCTTACATTAATAATATCATGAATATAAATAAAAAGAAACTAATTTTTATAAATTAGATTCAATTTTACTTGTTTTGCTATTCGCGTTATAGTTCTGTAGAATTAATTTTATTATTAAATTAATTGTAATTAATTGATTACTTTTTTTATTATTTTGTTACTGAAAGTACAACACGAAACCCGTTGATGAAGTAGGCATCACCCGTGTAGGGATCGAAGTCGAACACACCCGCATTAGACCCACCGCTGTTGTAGCCCCCGCGCTTGAACCAAGGGCCAGAAGAGCCAACAAAGTACGCGGTGTCACTATACCAGCCTGCTGTCTCGCCAGTTGCATCTCCTAGGTGGCTTGCTGATACACTATTTCCTGAGTATATATCTATATGTTCTGCTGGAATTCCACTTATGGTTAGCCCTGAACTTCCTGCTGTTTTATTATAATTTCCCATTACATATTCATATGATCCACCTGACATATCATATACTCCTGTGATATTACCACTTGTTGATTGTCCTATA
>OGXX01000292.1_pt1 | contig 55314 bp, 66 predicted proteins | sample 1576301 | NCBI WGS metagenome assembly OGXX01 (sample SAMEA3541469, study PRJEB24748) | human gut metagenome | biome: human gut; feature: human-associated habitat; material: faeces | place: China | collected 2012
GTGCGGATTTTCCGCACGGCCCCGTCGCCATATAGTAATAAAGGTTTATCAGCGTACCATGATCTTGGCGCGGTTCACGATATAAAGCCCTGAGGGAAGATCCACAAACGTGCTTCCGGCAGTCACATCGATCGAACGCACAAGGATACCCTGCATGGAATATATGTCGACATGCGAATCCACGGAGGCATTTATATTCACGCCGCCGGCCACGGGAACTATGCTGAGCGACGCGCCATCGGCCTCAACGGAGCTTATGCCTGCGCTCTCGTGCGAGAGGGTCAGTGTGCTGGCATTGGAGTCGAACACCACATGTATCTTGCCGGGAATGGAATTAATGCGCCATGTCTCAGCCGCGGGGCTGGTATATTTATTCTTTCCCATGACTCCGATTTTGGTGACGGACCATGAGGGTTCAGCCAGTGCGAATGTACGGTCGTCAGAATAATCCATTGACGAGAGACCGCTCATCGAAGTCTTGCTCGAGAACAGACCCGAAACAAACATTACGGAATTGGCGTCGGGATTCACGAAGTCGCCTTCGAAAATGCCCCCGGAGGTTTCGCGGAGCATGGATTTTTTCATCTCGTCAAGATTTTCCACGCCGGGATACACGAGGTAATTCCAGTCGGCGAGCGGGAGGATGAAATAGCCCTCGTTGTAATCAGGGGCAAATATCCTTACTGTGCCTGCGGCCTCATCCACAGCCATGAATATCTGGCCTATGCCATTTTCGGGGAGCGAGATATTCCATTTGGCCGATCTGGCGGCAGCGCGGCGCGCAGCCGAGCGTGTTCCGGCGGGAGTTTTGGCAAAGCGGCCTGTGTATGAGCCGGTCTGGTCGAATGTGACATCCACATCGGTGCCTCCGGCAGGCTGTATCACAGCGCCTTCGGGCGAAGTGAGGTTGAAGGAGCATTCCGTATTCTCAACCTGCGCGTCGAAAGTGACCACATCATCCTGCACGGGCGAAGGTGACGCGTAAATTCCGTCGATTCCGGCATTGTCATTCTCCACAACCTCATATACAGTGGCCACATTCTCCTCGGCCACAGTGGCATGGAGGGTCATGGCGTCGAGGTCGACGGTGACATCCATCTCCACCTCGTCGGTTCCCTCAGTGAATTTCAGAGCAGGCAGATAGAAATTCCATCCTCCGAATGCCATGGGGGCATCATACACATTGCCCTGCGGCAAAAGATTCCGGGCATCCTCGTAAATATGCCATCCAATTCCGGCGTCCTGGGCCATGGATGCGAAATAAATCTGCTTCTCATATTCATCGCCGCCAGAATAAAGGCAGAATTCAAGCCACTGGCGCAGGAGAGGATTCTCAAGTTTATGGAACTTAACCTTGCCGGAGAATACCAATGATGCGCCGTCGCGGCGTACAAGGGTATACCGGGGCAAGTCGTCAGAGTCGGAGTTCACGACAGCAGTGACATGGTCCACGCCGTCCATCTTCAGCATACGACTGGCCGACACAAACACTTTGCCGCCTTCCCATTCCGGGCATACGACATGCTTGTTGGACCAGCCATACTGATCGCCTCCGGTAGAAATATCGGTATTTATATAGGCAAATCCATTCTCAAAAGTAACCTTTGCCTCCTCGCCGAGGTACTGTCCGCCGGCAACAGCGATTGAACGGACAAATCGGAAGTCCATCTTGCCGGCCGGGATATCGACTATCCCGCCATTACGGGGTATCGCGCATTTACGGAAATTGCCACGGGTGGCGTATGTGGGCCATTCACCGCCGGAGATAGCGCCCACAAGATAGGAGGGACATTTGCCCATATCCTCGAAATAGATTTTATTGGAGGCGAAGTCAATCTCCACGTTCAGGCTCGTTTTGTCCACGATATTGCCGTCCTTGTCGACCACCGTGAAAGGACGCACCTTTGCGCCGGCGTTCTCGTCGACCTTGACAAAGGAGCCTTCGGCGACGCCAAGATCATCCAGCACATACACGGCTCCCTCAACCGGGCTCAAATAGTATGAACCGCCCCACGAGGGATCGGACGGGAGCGCTGCGGGGATGCGGGTGAACAGGTACATGGCTCCGTAGGGAACGGACACAGTATTTCTGTACACGTCATCATATCTGCTGAACTGCTCATACCTCGGGGTGAATCTAAACTCAGTATTTGTCGGGTCGTCGTTGAATGCAAAAACACCCTCCTTGCGTCCGAGAGACCCGGTGGGAAGTGTATTGCCTGCTTCAGGTATGGGTCCGTCGGAGAAAACGACACTGCGGGAGTCAGGTTCTACATAGCAATACAGATCGGTGCTGTTCAGATTCTGTGGAGCCCAGTTGCCGAGGCCTCCGACAACGCAAGGACCACGGTAGACACCTTCTTCATCGAAAAACATCTGCTCTTCATAGAAGTCCTGGTAGTCACTGCCTATGAAGTTTTCAGCGGCCCATGATCCGAGTCTGGTGGCGAAACGGAAAGAGAGTCCTTCGGAATCAACTTTAAAGTGGCCGTAATATCCGCCCTTGTCGGTAGGATGGAGCGGACATGAGTCATCACGGTTGTCCCAGCCGTTGGGTGTGCCGACAAGCCATATATCGGTCCGTTCGTTTTTCATGGAGGGGAATTCGAATGTGACCCACGGATTGGCTCCCGGATTCACGGTAAATTTCACCTCGGTGCCTGCGGGCAGTTCCGTCGCCATGCGGTAAGGGATGGTGAAATAGGATGCCTCGAAGGCGCGCACCTTACGGGCTGAGGCGTAGGCCAGACCGTCGTCGACCGCCCACATCTCGCCGGAAACCGCAGGCGAGAGTACCATGTTGTCGGCCGGATCGGCGGCAAGATCCGTCACAAAGTTGACTGCGAGGAGCTTATTGTTGCCGGTGAGTTTCATCGTGGCGGAATAGGTGCCGTCGCCCACAGGCAGGAGTTTGAGGAACGTGGACATAACGGCATCGGAGGCATTCGTGCCGGGCTGCATTACCTCGCCACGGTTAACGGCATAGACCGCATCCTCGGGGGTATGCGGGCCGTTGTCGGGGGTCACCATTATCCTGACGGTCTTGGGCTGTTTCACTTCGGTGGCCACGGTGCCTCCGGTCCAGTTGTCGAATGAGAACGGAAGCCCCATTGTGTCGGACAGTGTGGTGGAGGTGAAATTCTGCCATGCGCCGGTTTTTGTCACCTTGTCCTTACCGGTATTGGGATTGATCCACTTGCCGGAGACAAAGTCATAGAAACGCAGATTCATGGATCCGGCGCCGGCATACTGCACCTTGTTGTAATTGCAGTCGCCGAGGGTGAGATATGTGGGGGCGGCATCCGTGTCGAGGAGCGACAGATACTGGCCGGCGGGCGCTACCACAAGCAGCTCCCTGTTCATGTCGACTATGAACTTGTAGGTGCCGACCGACGGCAGCAGCCATGAGCCGGCTTCAACACCATTCGGCAGCAGAGCGTCAAATCCGGCATTACGGGCCACAAATGCGCCGCTGTTGCCATAAGGCTCCAACGGATAGCCGTCATATTTGGGCGATATGACATTGGATTTATAGGCCAGAGTGCCCATAGAAGAATCGGAAAGCTCAGTAATAAAACGGAACCACGAGCTGGGCATGTCAAACACACCTTCATAGACATTGCTGCCCTCCGAGGTCTCGTACATCTTGGAGGTTTCGTACTTATCGGCATTTTCGTGGACAGGCATGTCCCAGGCCGTGTTGTAGCCCAATATATAAATAAAGCGGGGGCCGGCCGCTGACGCACACACAGCCGCGACACACGACAACGCGGCAAAGAGCGCCTTTATGCGGCGCCCGGGCAAGTAACGATGATTCATAATTGGTTTTGTTAAATTATATAATTAAGATTTTTTGCAGAATTGAAACAAAGATGGTGTGTTACATCCGTTTATCTGCAAAAATAGGTATAAAGTATGGGATTTTACCCCCCCATGTTAAAATACGTTAATCGTGACGTTTTATCCCCTTTTCCCGCGCGGCACGATAAAGCGGGCGAGCAATGAGGTAAAGGCAGCCAGAAGAATAATCAAGGCCGCCACGGCCGCCACATCCGTCCATTCCACCGCCACGGGATAGGCGTCAAGCGACATCTTGGAGTGATCACCTCCGAGCTTTATGAACCCCCATCGCTCCTGGGCGAGACTGAGAAGTGTGCCGGCAGCCACTCCGGCCAATCCGCCCGCCACGGTGACGAGCGCCCCCTCGATGGTGAACACCGACGTTATAAGCCTTTGTGTGGCTCCCAAGGCGCGGAGTGTGGCTATGTCGGGGGTTTTCTCGATAACGAGCATGGACAGAGTGGACAGGATGTTGAACGACGCTATGAGCAATATGAACGCGAGCATCATGAATGTGACCCATTTCTCGATCTCGATCATTCTGAACGACTCTTCCTTCTGCTGCAGGCGCGTGAGCACCCTCACTCCATCGCCGGCGGCAGCGGCTATCGAGGCGGCCACACCGCGCTCGTCGGCATCAGGCTGCAAGGCCACCTCTATGGATGTGGCTTCGGTGTCGTAATCGAGCATTGTCCGGGCCGAGGAAAGGGGTATGTAGATGAGATCGGCGTCGATTTCGGCATCGTCGGTCTGGAACACGGCGCCTACCCTCAGCGTGTCGCTCCGGAAAGCCATGGCGGGATTGGCGGGATTGATGCGTCCTCTGCGACGGGGCACATAGATCTCGAAGGCGTCGTAATAGCCCGGATGTGCCTCCAGCCCCATCGCCACTCCCACGCTCAGGGCCGCGCATTCGTCGGAACGCGAGGGAATGCAGTCGCCGTCGATTATCACATCGGTGAAGGATGACACATTGCCGTAAGCTTCCGGAACGCCCTTGAAACGCACCGGCAACTGCCGGTCGTGAAACACACACAGGCCCATCTCCTCCACTACCGGACATGCCGCGGCCACCCCGGGGAGGGCGCCGACGGCACCGGCAAGCGAATCGCCTGCCTCAAAAGGCCTTCCGTCGGCCCGCACCACTTTAAGCCGGGGGTCGATATATGACACGCGGTCCATGGCCACACGGCTGAATCCGTTGAACACGGACAGGACACACACTATGGCTGCGGAGGCCACAGCCACCCCGGCCATCGAAACGCCCGATATCACATTGACTGCGCCGTGGCTCTTGGCTGAGAACAGGTAGCGGAGGGCTATGCGCAGGGCAAGCATCACTTCTTGAGCAGGGCGTCGATGTTTTCTATATAGTCGAGCGAATCGTCGAGATAGAATGACAATTCCGGTGTCTTGCGCAGCTGATAGCGCACTTTCTGAGCCAGCTCATAACGGATGGTCTTGGCGGAGGCGTTGATGCTCTCGATCATTTCCTGCGACTTTTCGGAGGGGAAAACGGAAAGATACGCCCGCGCTATGGACAGGTCGGGCGACACGCGCACGGCGCTCACGGACACTATCACGCCCCGTGTCTTGGCTGTCTGCTGGCGGAATATCTCGCCTAATTCTTTCTGTATGAGTCTCGCTATTTTTGCCTGACGTGTTGATTCCATGACAATTGTGTTGTGTTATATGACCCGGAGAGGGGCCACGGTGGTTGAACGTGTTTATAAACTCACGGGCGGCATGCCCTGACTTTATAACGTTTTTTCAGCTGTTTTTATCGCCGGAGCGCCCCACAAATTTATATGTGATGGTGCCGCGCTGCTCGGCGGGGCCGTCGGTATCGACTGAAAAAGCCGACTGCAATGCCGCCTGGACGCAGCTTGAGCGGGCCTTGGCGCTCGAGGCCACATTGCCTGAGCCACGGAGATATGTGGCTGAAATCACTTTGCCCTCGCGGTTGACGCGCACACTGACCACTATTGTGCCGGTGGTGTAGGCCACAGGTTTCTCCCAATGGGCCAGTGACCGCCCTTTGAGCGAATGGCCGGGAGCGCCTGACAGGGCTGCGTCGGAGGCCGTTGTGTTGCCGTCGCGGCTGCCTGCCTTGGCGGCGTCAGAGCCGGTTTTGCCTGTGGAACTGAAATTCACGCGCTCCTTTATACGCGCCTCTGTGGCTGCGGCGCGGCGCGAATCGTCCTGCTTCGGGGGCACAGGGATAGCATCGGCCCTCGGGGTAGTGGAGGAGATTATGGCGTCGGTCTCCGGACTCTCCTCAACGGCCACCTGCTGGGGCTGCGGAGCCTGAACGGCGTCGCCCGGCACGGTCACGTCATCGCCTATCAGCACATATTCGCCTGCAAGCAGCAGTTCGCCGGTTTCCTCCTCGGCCGGCTGCGGATCCGGCTGATCCGATGGCGGATATACAAGATACGCGAGCAGCAGCACAAGCAGCAGCAATCCATGGAACAGGACGGTGCCTGCGGCACCTCCCACACGCGGCATTACTGTGGAACAGGACTGACGGCTCATTTCGTGACTGACGGTTCCGGTTGATCGTTAGGCATTATGGACGCAGGGGCCGGCTTGGTGGCAAGCACCATGCGGAGGTTGAAGCGGGCACCCATGTCGAGCACTTCCACAAGGCGTCCGTAAGTGACCTCCTCATCGGCGTATACCGCTATGTACTCAGCTTCGGCACCTTCAGCCGAAGAGGCATTGAGCTGGAGAAATGCCATAAGCTCCTCGAGGGTCATTTCCTGTGGCTCGCCCGATCCCATAGTGGCATAAAGCTTCATGGAGCGGTCGATGTAGACACGGGTGGAGGGCTTTATGGCCGTCTGCTCAGAGCTTTGGGGCAGATTCACTTCCAATGCCGTGGGAAACACGAATGTGGAGGTGACCATAAAGAATATCAGCAGCAGGAATATGACGTCGGTCATTGACGCCATGGAGAATGCCGCCGTAATGTCGTGTTGTCGTTTCAGTGACATAACTGGCTTTTAAGGGGTTGGGTGAGAGGATCAGGAGGCCGGCTCGTTAAGGAGATCCATGAACTCCATTGTCTTGGCCTCCATACGGTTCATTATACCGTTGATGCGGGCCGTGAGATAATTGTAGGCGAAAAGGGCTATCACACCCACCACAAGACCGGCCACGGTGGTTACCAACGCCTCGTAGATGCCTCCGGCCAGCACACCTATATTGGCCGACGAACCGGCTCCGGCGAGGTTATAGAATGCACGCACCATTCCCATAACAGTGCCGAGGAAGCCAAGCATAGGAGCGCCGGCGGCAGTTGTGGCAAGCCAGGTGAGGCCTTTGCCGAGGGCCGCTACTTCAAGGTTGCCGGTGTTCTCGATGGCCACAAGCACATCGTTCATCGGACGGCCTATGCGGCTGAGGCCTTTCTCTATGAGCCGCGCATAAGGGGTGGCTACGGAGCGGCAAAGGTTATAGGCGCTCTCGATCTCGCCCTCGTGCACATAGTCGCGGATGCGCTTCATGAATGTCTCGTCCTCGCGTGAGGCCCGGCGGAGCACTATCACACGCTCCACAAGGATATAGATACTCACCACTGAAAGCAGGGCGATGGGGATCATCAGCCAGCCGCCTTCCATGCACAGCTCCCAAAGCGAGAGCTCGGTAGGCGCCGGGGCGGTTGCGGCTGCCACCTGATTGAGGATGAATGAAAGCATATCGGATTTATGTAATGTCTTGATTCAGTTATCAGCCTTCGAGACACATCTTATACTGACGTATGGTCTCTGCAAGGCCTAAATAAAGTGCGTCGGAAATTATGGCGTGGCCTATCGACACTTCGTTGAGAAACGGCACACGCTCGTGGAAGAACTTGAGGTTTTGGAGATTGAGGTCATGGCCCGCATTGACACCGAGTCCGGCGGCATGTGCGGCTTTCGAAGCCTCGACAAAGGGCGCCACAGCCCCTTCGGGATCAGAGGCATAATTGTCGGCGTAAGGCTTGGTGTAAAGTTCCACACGGTCGGCCCCGGCCTTGGCTGCGAGACGTATATTGTCGATATCCGTGGAAACGAATATGGAGCTCCTTATGCCTGCCTCGCGGAGACGGTCGATCACACCGGTAAGAAATTCCATATTCCCGGCTACATCCCATCCGCGTGAGGAGGTAAGTGCATCGGGGGCGTCAGGCACAAGCGTGACCTGTGCGGGCTTCACTTTCAGCACAAGATCCATGAATTCCGGAGCGGGATATCCCTCGATATTGAACTCCGTTTTGATCAGCGGACGCAACAGATACACATCCTCGTGTTTGATATGGCGTCCGTCGGGACGGGGATGGACGGTGATGCCGGCTGCGCCGAGACGCTCGCAGTCCACAGCGAACTGCTGCACGTCAGGCCTGTTTTCTCCCCGGGCATTTCGTAATGTTGCTACCTTATTGATGTTGACGCTTAGGTTTGTCATATATTTTATGTAATTGAGTCGGGCAGATACAATCTTTTTTGTTACTTTTGTAAAAACAAAAATGGCGTGGCTCCCCTTGGAGTCCACAAAATTAATCAGAAATCACCAATTGGCGAAACGTTTGAACCCAAAAGAGAAAAAAAATATCATCCCCACACGCCACTGCGACCAAGATAACCGGGCATTGCAACGGCTCCTTCCGGAGCGTAACGACTGCTCGGAACTTACCGTGACATGCCATCCGGCCGATTACAGCGCATCGGCTTTGGCCCGTGCCGTGGAGGACTGCGACGCCCATCTGCTCAACCTGAATCTCACTTCCGACACGACTCCGGGAGGCGAAGCCGTGGTGGAACTCCGCGTGGGACTGCTTGACGCGTCGGGTGTGGCCCGGTCGCTCGAGCGGCACGGCTATACTGTGACATCAATGCGCTCACCCATAGAATCATCCGACGAGGCCACAACCCGGCGCCGCGCCGAAGAACTCATGCACTATCTGTCAATGTGACCCCCGGCCACACATTAATAATATATAGAATCATCCCACCATGTCAATGCGCATAGCCGTTTACGGAAGCCGGCACCAGAACAGTTTCATCACCCCCGTTGCGCAGTTGCTCACCACCCTTGCAGGCTGCGGCGCCCAACTCACTGTTCACCGCAAGCTATATGAGTATCTTGAGCAGAACGGAGCCGAACTGCCCCTGTCGGCCCATGTGATAGCCTCACCGCACTTCGACGCCGAACTGGCGCTGAGCATAGGGGGTGACGGCACTTTCCTGAACACAGCCCGGTGGGTCGGAGACAAACAGATACCTATTCTCGGGGTCAATACCGGCCATCTCGGTTTTCTCTCAGAGATCGACATCGACGCTATCGACGAGCTGCCGGACCTCATCATGCGCCGCGACTTCGACGTGGAAAACCGCACAGTGCTGCACACCTGCGGAGCTGCTGTGCCCCCGGCCATATGGCCCTACGCCCTCAATGAAGTGGCTCTGCTCAAACGCGATTCGGCCTCAATGATCACCGTCAGCGTCAGCATTGACGGCTTAGGATCCACTGACTACAAATGCGACGGCCTGATAATCTCAACCCCCACAGGCAGCTCGGGTTACAACCTGTCGGTTGGCGGCCCGCTCATACAGCCGTCGGCCCAAGCCGTGGTGCTGTCCCCCATCGCCCCGCATTCACTGACCATGCGGCCGCTCGTGATCTCGGACAATTCGGTAATACACATCAAAGTGACATCGCGGTCGGAGCATTTCCACCTGAGCCTTGACGGCAAGTCCACACTTATGCCGGAAGGGGCCGAGCTGACTGTGTGCCGCGCTCCGTTCGTCACCAGGATAGCCCACACGCGGGGGCACAATTTCATAGACACCCTGCGCGGCAAACTGCTTTGGGGCAAATAGCCGCGACATGAAGGCGTCACAGCTGCTGAACCACCCGCAATTAGGGCTTATCGAACTGCGGATGCGCCGTGGAAGCGTCAATGTAAGCGCACGCTGGAGCCATGACAGGCTCATCGTGACTATTCCCGCACAAACCGATCCCCTCCGGCTCTATGATGTAATCAACAGCATGGCACCCCGGCTCATGGCCCGGAAGCCGAAGCCCGCAGGCTACATCGTGCCGTCGGCAATCGAACTGCCGGACGCAAAATTCATCCTCGGGCCGCAAAGCATCGCACCTGAATCGGTTACGGCCCGCATTGACGGCACATCGGCACAGATAGGCGTCGGAACAGCAATAGACCCCACATCCACCTCTGGAGCCGCCACCATATCGAAAATGCTCGTGCGCTGCGCCTCACGCATGGCCCCGGCAATACTGCTACCCCGCGCACGCGCCTTGGCGGCACAGCTCGGACTGCACCCGGCGGCATGGAGCATATCGGCGGGACACCGCATACTCGGACGCTGCTCAGTGCGGGGCGAAATAGCTCTGTCGCGCGACCTCGTGTTCCTGCCCCAGCATCTGCGCGACTACATAGTATGGCACGAACTCGCCCATCTGAGCGAGATGAACCATTCGCCGAAGTTCCATGCGCTGTGCGACGCCTATTGCTCGGGCCGCGAGAAAGCCCTCGCCGCCGAACTCCGCCGCTACCCCTGGCCAATAATCCGCTGACCCGCCGCATTCGAGACAAAAACATTCTGAATTTATCTAACATCGAAATAATTAAAAACAATTCGTATATTTGCGAAACAAACAGAACCGACACATGACATCATACGTTCATAACGTAAAGAACAAATAGCCAATGACGAGTTTTGACAGCAAAAAACTTACAGAATTAGTTCTGTATATTCTTGAAAAGACTGGAGGAATGGACTTCTACCATACTTTCAAGATTCTCTATTTTGCAGAGATGAAACATCTCGCAAAATGGGGAAGCGGTATTGTTCCGGATGAATTCTGCGCATTGAAATATGGTCCTGTCCCCACTCGTTTGTATGACGCAATAAAAGAACTGAATCAGCCCAAAATGGAACTTGCCGAATATTTGACAGAGGTAATTCAGTTTGCCGGAGAAGACGCACCCAATGTCCTTTTACCGAAACGCGAAGCAAATATGCACTTCATATCAAAGTCGGAAACCGACGCGTTGGATCAAGCTATTGAGGAAAATGAGTCACTGACATTCGGCCAACTAATGCGAAAATCACACGATGAAGCATGGGATGAGGCCAATCGCCGTGTCAATGGCACAAATGTGATCTCCCCACTCTCAATGGCAAGAGTTCTAAACGCAGATAAGGCAATGCTTGAATACATTGAAGAGCAAATGCAATTAGAATCGGCATTGAGATGATGAAGATTTCAGATGCCCTTAATGAAGCAGATCTTTCACGGTTGGCATCAAGGATTGTCAAGATTGGTGATGTATATGAGATAACCATGTCCGAGGCCAACGGAATAAAACCGAAACCCGGAGATTCATCGCGCGACAAGTATTTTGTGGTGCTTGGTTTTGGTTCGGACAGTGTAGCATATGGCGGAGTTATTATCAACTCTCATATAAATAAGAATTTGCCAGCGCACATCAAGATGTACCATATGCCAATCAAGCAATCAAAGTATCCTTTTTTTGAGATATGATTCTTTCGTGGATTGTGTACGTTTGAAAACGGCCTATCCAAATAAATTCAATGAATGGAACTATTTGGGAGAAATTGACGAATACGATATCGAACTGATTATAGGAACCATAAGGGAAAGCCCGGGAGAAAGCAAAGAACATCTCTCCCAATACGGATTATAAAATTTCCGCAACTGCCATATCATATAGCCTCACGCCTCCATAATAATATCACGTAAAGTGTGAACTTAAATTTTTTCCTACAATAAAAGGACGAAAACAGGCGGGGATATTTGGTGGAATGAAAAAAATATTGTTACTTTGCACACTGTTTCGGCAGCTCCCACGAAAAGCGGCTAAGAATGATGCGCTTGGACGCGATATGAGAACGTGGACAGGAGATTCCGGACAACAAGTTACAATTGAATTATTTAACTTAGAGATAAATTAAACACAGCCATGTCAAAGATTTGTCAAATCACAGGCAAGAAAGCTATGGTGGGCAACAACGTGTCGCACTCCAAGCGCCGCACAAAACGTAAATTCAATGTAAACCTGTTCAACAAGAAATTCTTCTGGGTTGAAGAACAGGCATGGATTTTGCTGACCATCTCGGCTGCCGGACTCCGCACCATCAACAAGAAGGGTCTTGACGCCGCCATAAAGGACGCAGCGTCGAAGGGTTATTTAACTGAAATCAAATACTTAGAATTTTAATAGACGATGGCAAAGAAAGCTAAAGGTAATCGCGTGCAGGTGATCCTCGAATGCACCGAGCACAAGGAGAGTGGTATGCCCGGAACATCGCGCTACATCACTACCAAGAACCGCAAGAACACCACCGAGCGTCTTGAGCTGAAGAAATACAACCCCATTCTCAAGAAGGTGACCGTTCACAAGGAAATCAAATAATTTCATTTACCAACCTTTTAAAATTCCGATATCTAAGATATGGCAAAGAAAACCGTGGCCTCTCTCCAGAAAGGTGAAGGCCGCACATACAGCAAGGTGATCAAGGTGGTGAAATCGCCCAAAACCGGCGCTTACACTTTCCAGGAGCAGATGGTTCCCAACGATCTCGTGAAAGAAACCCTCAACAAGTAATATCACCCCTCCCCCAATAAATGATTTTTCTACAGGGCGCACCATTTTACGGAAGCGCCCTGTAGGCGTATTATACAAGCACACAGCAACCACAAACAGTGGACACACCACTATCTCAAAAATAAGAAAGGCGCTTCTTCGCAGGAGCGCCTTTCCCTCATAACCAAAATTCTAATATATTTCCTTGTCACAATTTATTAATGGATTCAAGACACAGCAAAGATAGATATAAAAACCATTTCACACCCTAAATTTATATAAATAAATCATAATAAATATTTAACAGCCATTTTGACGCTACCCTTTAATTGACTAAATTTGCACCAACATTCTGATTCCTATAACAATGCAACCAAATAACACCACCCACCACACACTCACACCGCTTCTCGGCATGAATCCTGAGCAGTTGCGTCAAGTAGCCGCCGAAACAGGACTGCCGAAATTTGCAGCCGGACAGATGGCCCGTTGGCTTTACAGCAAACGCGCCATTTCAATCGACGAAATGACAGACCTATCCAAACAGGGACGCGAACGGCTCAGCTCACTCTACACCGTGGGCCGCGAAGATCCGCTCACCGAAGCCCTGAGCAAGGACGGGACAGCGAAATACCTGTTTCGCGGAGTAGGCACACGCGATGTGGAAAGTGTCTACATACCCGACCGCGACCGCGCCACGCTGTGTGTGTCGTCACAGGCCGGATGCAGGATGAACTGCTCGTTCTGCGCCACCGGACGGCAGGGTTTCCACGGGCAGCTGACAACAGGCCAGATCATAAACCAGGTGCTGTCAGTGCCGGGAAGCGAGAACCTCACCAACCTTGTGTTCATGGGCATGGGCGAACCGCTCGACAATTTCGAGTCCGTAAAAGCAGCCATTGAAATTCTCACAGCACCATGGGGGCTGGCATGGAGCCCGAAGCGCATCACAGTGTCGACCATCGGCAAATTAGACACACTGCGGCGCCTTCTCGATGAGACAAAAGTGCATGTGGCCATAAGCGTCCACTCCCCTTTCAGCGCCGAAAGGGCCGGCCTCATGCCTGTGGAGAAAGCCTATCCGCTTGCCGATGTGATGAAACTGCTGCGCACCTACGATTTCACCCACCAGCGGCGCCTGTCGGTGGAATACATCATGTGGGATGACCTAAACGACGACATGCGCCACGCCGAGGCTCTGGCCCGTATGCTCGCAGGCATGGAGGTAAGGGTGAACCTTATCCGGTTCCACGCATTTGACGGAAGTACGCTGCGCCCGGCTGCGCCAAGTGTGATGACTGATTTCCGCGACAGGCTCAACCAGCGCGGTGTGACCGCGACCATACGGGCATCGCGCGGCGAGGACATAATGGCGGCGTGCGGCATGCTTTCAGGGCGGTTTCGTCCCCAAAACCCATGAACTCACACAAATAATGACGCAATAAGTTGGCTGTTAGCGGCAGATTAACTAACTTTGTGAACACAACAGGATAAAAAACCGAATAAATCTAAAAATTAAATAACCGAAAAAACATCTCGAACTATGAACAAGATTATCACATTTCTGCTCGCCCTCGCAGTGATGCTCCCCATAGGAGCCGCAGCCAAGGACAAGAACGACGGTAAACTCAATTATGAAATCTCACAGGCAGGCGTAGGCAACCAAGGCACCTATGCCGTAAAGGTGACAGTAATATCCAAGGACAAGAAAGTGAGCGATGATCTCATTGCCCGCTGCGCAGTGCACGGAGCGCTGTTCCGCGGAGTAGGCTCCAAAGGCCCCATAGCAGGCTCAGCCGCCGCAGAGGCCCAGCATGCCGACTATTTCCAGAACTTCTTCGCTCCCAACGGACCGGCCCGCAACTATGTGTCGGAGGTAAGCCCCCAGCGTGATGTGCTGAAAGTGAACAAAAAAGAATACCGCGTGACCAAGATAGTATCCATCAACAAGGACCAGCTCCGCAAGGATCTGGAGGCTGCAGGCGTGATCAAAGGCCTCAACAGCATATTCTAAGGCCATAAAACTTATTTAAACCGCAACCAATTCCAAACAGCACATTATGAAAAAATTACTGATAGCATTGGCCCTGTTTCTCGGCACAGCCGCAGCCGCCATGGCACAGAACCAGAATCCCGACGTAGTGATTCTGAAAAACGGCTCTGTGATCACCGGCACCATCGTGAACGAGAAGCCCAACGAAGAGATCACAATCCGCGCCCTCAACGGCGCCGTCTACACCTACCCCATGGTGGAAGTGAATCAGATCCAGCGTCATGCCGTGACAGCTCCGGCAGGCAATCCCTCAGCCTCGGTGGCCACCGACTATAACGCCAACGAAAGCGGCTTCTGGTGTGCCGTCGACCTCATGGGCGGCTACACATTCCGCGGCAATGCCGGCGGTGGTGAAAATGCCGTACCTGTGGAATTCGACGCTGTGGGCGGCTACCGCTTCAACGAGTATCTGAAAGTAGGTCTCGGACTGGGCGCACGCTATTATATCAACAGCAACCATCTCCGTTACCGCTCCATGGAATGGGCCATGCCGCTGTTCGTGAACCTGCGCGGCAACTTCATACCATCGCAGGAGCGCCGCGTGACCCCCTTCTGGTCAATGGATGCCGGTGTGGCATTCGGCGACGGATTCATGGCACGCCCCACAATCGGCCTGCGTTTCGGTGACTTCCGCCGCTCTGCCTTCACATTAGCCCTCGGCTATCAGGGACAGCAGATGAGCACCCGCCATCTCGGAACCGCGGAAATAGAAGGTGTGGAAGTGCCCATGCCATGCAAAAAACGCGAGTGGGTGTCAGGCATAGTATTGAAGATCGGCTACGAGTTCTGACGCAACGCCCGGGCTCCATCCCCATCACATAACAACACACATTTCAAATTAAAGCAATGAAACTCAGCAATAAATTTACAGCAGCAGCGGCAGCAACCGTGCTGACCCTCACCCTCGGTTCTTGCCGCAAGAACATAGACGTGGCCGAACAGTATGCCTACGTGCCTTTCACCACCGAATGTGTGGGCGTGCCAGGCGACGGCACCGAAACCCTCCGCACCTGGGGACAGGGCAAGGACAAAAACGAAGCTATCGACATGGCCCTGCGCAACGCCGTGAGCGATGTGCTCTTCAAGGGAATAACAGGCGGCGCCGCCAAGTGCGACAAACGCCCCGTGATGCTTGAAGTCAACGCCCGCGAACGTTATGCCTACTATTTCGACCAGTTCTTCGCCCCGAAAGGCGCCTACACCAAGTTCGTGACACTTCACGAAAACCGCACATCACGCATCAAGGCACAATCAACCACACTTCAGGCCTATGGCGTGGTAGTGTCGGTGAACCGCTCGGCCCTCCGCCAGCAGCTCATAACCGACGGCATAATCAAGCCCTGATGACCCGACGGGAAAACAGCATCTCTGAACAATACATCACAATCTCCCAATCACATCATAATCTACCAAACATGAAAAAGATAATTTTCTCCCTTATGATAGCCTTGGCCGCAACAGCCGGCTTCGATGCCGCAGCACAGGCCAAGAAACCGATACTGATGGTGATCCCCGGCGACACCTGGTGCAATGAGAACGGCTTCATGACCACCATGAACGTGCAGGGCAAGACCGAACGTGTGCCCGACTACGAGGCAGCCGTGCAGACCAACATGGATCTCGTGAACGTGACTACAAAAGTGGGCGAACTCATGGCCGACCGCGGATTCCCGCTCAAGGATATGGCCCAGACCATCCGGAGCATAAAGCAGTCGTCGGCCGAGGACGCCATGACCACCAGCCGCTCCACCGGCGCCACCCTTGCCGAAACTCCGCTCGACCGCCTGCTCAACCGTGCCAAAAGCGACATAATAGTGGAAGTGACCTGGAAAATAAGCACAATGGGTCCAAAAAAGCAGCTCACCTACAATCTCCGCGGCCTTGACGCATATTCGCTCAAACAGGTGGCAGCATCGCAGGGCACCGGTAGGCCCTCGTTCAGCGCAGCACCTGAAGTGTTGCTTGAGGAAGCCGTCGTGGACCACATGGACAAATTCGTGGAACAGCTCATGGCCCACTTCAACGACATGGCCGAGAACGGACGCGAGGTAGCCATTGACATACGCCTGTTCGACAACGGCTCGGGCCTCTCATTCGAGGATGAATACAACGGCGAGGAGCTCACCGACATTATCGACGCATGGATGGCACAGAACACTGTGAACCACCGTTACAGCATGACCGACGCCACCGACGACATAATCCGCTTCGAGCAGGTGCGCATTCCTCTATACAACGAAAACGGCACCCCCATGGATACCCGCCGCTTCGTGACCAACCTGCGCAAATTCCTCTCCAAGGCCCCCTACAGCCTGACTTCTAAAATCGTCACAAAGGGCCTCGGACGCGCCAACCTCATCATAGGCGAGAAATAAACCTTAATGACCGCTCTCTTCATTCATCAACACACATAAACGTTATATCACATTATCCGAAATGAAACTCAACAAATTATTCATAGGATCAGCCATGATAGCCATGGCCTCCATGGCCTCCGCGGCCGATAACTGCCAGATCCACTTGATGGTGGCTGACGCCGCATCGGGCGAAGATGTGCCCGCAGCAGTGGCCGACCAGCTCGCCACACGCCTCGGCCGCGCCATCACCACCAACGGAGTGACAGCCGACACCGGCTACGGCCAGTTCTTTGTGGCCGGCAAGTTCAACCACATCCAGAGCGACGTGCTCCCCGGCCCCCCAATGCAACATTCGCTCTACACCACGCTCACCCTCTATATCGGCGACATCAACACAAAGAAAACTTTCGCCACCACCTCGCTCGACCTGCGCGGAGTGGGCACATCGGAGCAGCGTGCTTACATCAACGCTTTGGGCCAGCTCAATGCCAAGAACGCCAACATCCAGAACTTCATTGAAAAAGGCAAGCAGAAGATAGTTGCCTATTTCGACGCAAACTATCCCCAGATCTTGGCCAAAGCCCGTCAGGCTGCATCAATGCGCAACTACGACGAAGCCCTCTATCACTCCACACAGATCCCCGAATGCTGCCGCGGCTACAACGAGGCCACAAACCTCACCATACAGATATACCGCGAGCTGATCGACTTCGACGGACAGAAGCTGCTTCAGGCCGCCCGTGCAGCCTGGAACGCACAGCCCAATGCCGAAGGAGCGCAGGAAGCCTATGGCTATCTGGTTCAGATCGACCCCTCCAGCTCAGCCTACGAGGGCGCATTGAAACTTGAAAAAGAGATAGCATCTGTGGTGAAGGATGACAAAAAATTCGAGACACGCGACAAATACCGTGACGCTGTGGAGACCGAACGCCGCTACATAGAGGCAGCACGAGCTGTCGGCGTAGCCTGGGGACAAGGCCAGCAGCCTACCACCTACCATATCAACTGGCTCTACTAAATATCTGACACCAACCAATCTATCACAACGCATAACAGGCGGCAAGGAACACAGAGTTCCCTGTCGCCAATGTGCGTAAAAACACAAGATTCTGCATATCAACCAAATTTACCAATCTAAAAATCTTTAATCTTAAATGAAAAGACTTCTCTTTTTATCGGCAATAGCGCTGGGCACCCTGTGCACCTACGGGCAAAGCCTGAGCGACGATTATGTGCCGGTACAGAACGAAAAGGGCAAATGGGGCTACCAAACCTCATCAGGCACCAAAGTGATCGATTTCAAGTATGACGCAGCCGAACCATTCTCCGAAGGCCGCGCCAAAGTGCGTAAAGGCAACAAGTACGGAATCATAAATCCCGAAGGCAAGTTTGTGCTCCCCATCCAGTTCGACGACATCACCGAATGGGCTGAATCAACCTACCGTGTGGCCAAAGGGGGCAAATGGAAAGACGGCGTGCTGTCGAACGAGAAATACGGCCTTGCCGACGTATCGGGCAAAATCGTTGTAAAACCCGAATATGAGGAGCTCGCCATGCTTACCGGAGGGGTAGCCGCAGCCCGCAAAGGCAAAAAATACGGCTTCATATCCGATCGTTTGCAGTGGGTAGTTCCCGTGGAGTATGAAGCAGTAGGCTCATTCAACGAGCAGGGCCTCGTATGGGTCAACAAAGGATGTAAACTCGACGGCGCCACTGTCAACGGCGGCAAGTACGGTGTGTTCGACTCCAAAGGCAACAATATCGTGCCGGTGAAATACAGCAGCTTAGGCACTTTCTACAAATGGAAGAAAGTTTACACCAACAAGGAGCTTGAGAAATTCAAAGGCAACCTCCGCTACCTCCACAGCGAGGGTGGCAGCCACCATCTACTGGCCCGCAAGGATATCGACAACGAGCTTTACAGCCCGCTGGTAATGACCGACTACGGCGAAATATACGCGTCAACATCTGCCAACGGTTCCGGCAATGGCGTGTGGACTTCCGAAGGCACTATGGTAGTGGCTCCCGGTGCCTACAAACATGCCTACGGAGTGAGCGACGGCATGGTGCTCGTGCAGACCAAAGGGGGCAACTACAATTATGTGGACGTGACCTCCGGACGCCTCATCAGCAACCGCGGCTTCAAGGATGCGTGGAACTTCCGCAACGGTGTGGCCGTGATCCAGGAGAACGAGGGCCACTACCTCATCGACAAGTCAGGTGAGAAAATAACCACCGGCTACGATTACATATCGCCGGCACGCAACGAAGTGCACATCGTCAAGAAAGGTGATAAATACGGAGCGATCTCAAGCTCGGGGCAACCTATACTTATGGCTGAATACGATGCGGTGCGCCCCATCAGCGAGGACCGCATACTCGTAAAAGCCAAGAACGGCCTCTACGGCTTTGCCGACAAGACAGGCAAGATGGTGATAAAGCCCACCTACAAGTCTGCCGCTTCTTTCCGCCACGGCTGGGCCTCTGTATGCGACGCCAACGGCAACTGGGGCGATATCGATCCCGACGGCAAGGTCATGGTGCCCCTGAAATGGGACAACACCATAGTACGCTCGGAGCGCAATCCGCAGTTTATGTGGGTCAAGAAGAAGGATGATCCCCTGTTCTACTGCTACAACATCAAGGACGGCAAAATTCAGTTCAACAACGGTTACCGCGGTGTGCGCAACTTCAACACCGACTACAAAGGCGTGGCTTTCGTAAACAAGAGCAATACCTCATGGGGTGTGGTAAATGACAAAGGCGAGGAGATTGTGCCTGTGGAAATGCCGAGCTGGAACGACGCCAACGAGGCCTACCGTTACATGCTCGACATGGGCAAGAGCCGCTGGACCAAATGCGACACTTTCCGCGCATCACTGCGTAAGAACAAGGCACGCAACCAAAACCGTCTCACCGACCTCATTCAGGAAGGCCTTTGGGACTATTGATCAGCACCATAATCAACACAACCTTTTAACCGTAAAATTCACAGATGAAACACATATATAAAACCATATTTGCTGCCGCCATCATGCTTGCATCGGGGGTGGCCGCCATCCATGCCGATGACTTCCAGGAGGACCGTTACCGCCGCAGCTCGCTGTGCTCCATCCTCGTAAAGCATCAGGAACAGAAATTTGCCGACTCCATAGCCAACCAGTTCATCCAGATCCGGATCCCTGAGACTTACAATGACCATAACCTGTCGGTGCAGGTGGTTAGCGTAAACTCCAAGGGCAACTATGACGCAGCCATAAACCGCTTCATAAAGGACAACAACATAGCCTCACGCCTCGTGGGCAAATGGTTTGACCGCGACGTGTATACCGGGGCATGCACCATGAACCTCGTCAAGAAACGCGGTGTGCTCGACGCCTCCGTGCACGACTATCAGGTGGCGGCTGCCGAAACCCGCGGTTTTGCCGAGATACAGGACGCAGGCGAGGAGCTTATCCCCAACACCTACCTGCTGATGAACGAGGTGAACTATGTCGACAAAGCCAAACGCTCAAGCTTCTGGGGCGGACTCGCCGCGCTTGCCGGCGGACTTGCCGCAGCCTATACGGGCAACAGCTCTTATCAGACATTAGGCAATACGGTAGGCGCGGTAGTATCATCCATCAAGGGTTTCTCGGTAAAAATCCATTCACGCCTCTATAAGCTTGTATGGGACGAGGAAACAGCCGGTATGTTCTACAACCAGCACTACACCGACGAGGCTTCGCTCGACGCCGCCAAGAAATCGGCTTTCGAACGCGACCGTTCGAAATACCGTCTGGAATATGTGGGCGACATTGTGTCGAAAGGCTCCCGCACATCGTTCCTCGGCATTAAGGAGGAAGAGCCTCACAAGATGATACGCAAGGCCACCGCCCGTGCCATCGATGAGAATATAGCCGACCTCGGCAAGAAATACGAGCAGTTCCGCGTCAAGATACCCATCTCGACTGTAGACCCCACCATCACCGCCCCCATCGGCCTGCGTGAAGGAATGACTCCCCAGTCGAAATATGAGGTTCTTGAAAAACAACAGGACGACAAGGGACGCGTGAAATACAAGCGTGTGGGCGTAGTGAAGCCCGTTGCCTCCAAGATATGGGACAACCGTTTCATGGCCAAGGAAGAGGGTGCTTTCGGCGCCAACTTCGGATGCACCACATTTGTGCGCGTAAGCGGCAAGAAACCGGAACCCGGCTATCTGCTCCGCGAAATCGTGAAGTAATACTTTCCCGGATAAATCAAACGGACTGCATGGATTCCACGCAGTCCGTTTGATTTTTATCCTATTATAGGGGGTAGGTCAGAATCAGTCATAATATGATATCTCACGCACTTCGGGGGTGACGACATCCGCTCCTGCGCTCTGCGTACGTTCCAGCCAGTTGCCTCTTGAGTCAACCACCTCATAGGTGTAAGTATAATTTCCCGGTTCATCCTCGGCCCACGATTCAGTCATCCGGCAAAGATTCCCTTCGGGAGAATAACCATATGTGAGGTTCCATGACCCTTCATCGCCCGTACACTTCACTTTTATTGTTTGCCCTTTATCGTTATATGTTAACTCATATATGGTTTCAGTCACATCGCCGAGTTCATTCTCGTCGCTGACGGTAAGGCTCGCCATAAGTCCTGCGGCATTATAATTCACCTTGGCGGAAGTGCCGTTGAAAACCACCAGTTTGCCGTCAGGCGAAAATCCCGCAGTCCACATCAGGGCGCGGTTGCCGTCATACACACTGTAACACTTCACCTCCTTGACATTGCCGACGAGATTAAAGGCTGCAAGATCCGACGGGGCGCCCATAGCTGCAATAACAGATACTACAGCCATAACCCATGATAAAAAAATCTTTTTCATAACGTAGAATATATTGTTTCAGGCAAATATAGCTATTCCGAGACATCTGCGCAAGTGACCATGAAGCCGCTGCGGGTGTGCACAAACTCGGCCAGCCCCATGGCATAAAGCCTTACCACCGCCCGCTCCACACTGCGCTGCGACATGCGGCAAACACCGCACAGATCCTTTACCGACATAGGAAGGGCGCCTAAGCGCAACGCATCAAGCACCCGGCCCTCGGCAGCGGCATCAAACTCCACCGGACGGCCGCCGTCGGCTGCCGTCCATGCCCTGACCATCAGCCCCGAGGCCGCAATATTCTCGTCGGCCACACGGTAGTAGGCCCTAAGCGCATCGCCTTCCTCCTTTACGCGTACAGGACGCTGCGGAGCACGGGCCACTTCGGCCACAATCACCACCGAACCTGCGGCATCGCGGTAGGCCGTGAAAGTGACCTCCTGCGGAGGTACACAATAAATCTGTGCGGCAGCCTCCACCACATACACATCCTCATCGTTGCGCACGCCGGCCACAACGCCGTTATCCTTAACGCCTATAAGCAACCGGCCTCCGCTATGGTTGGCGAAGGCTGACAGTGAACGGGCTATCTTGCGGGCATCGTTGACGGCATATTTGAAATCCTGCCTCTCATGCTCCCCCTGGGCGATAGCGTTCTCTATGAAATATCGGCCACGTGAGGCTTTAAGATCTTTCAAAACAAGATATTAGGCAATATTTTCAAGAAGCATAGCCAAGGTGTCCATGCTCTCGCGCGGCGCATCCTCCCAAAAATTGGCATACTGCGATATATTGTCGGCCGCACCCGGAGTGTCGCTGATTACCCTGACGGACATAAAGGGCACGCCGCGCAAATGGCATGTCTGCGCTATTGCGGCGCTTTCCATATCCACCGCACACACATCGGGATACAAGGCTCTGATAGCCTCCACCTCCTCAGGGCGCGATATGAACATGTCGCCCGAAGCTATAAGGCCACGCGTGGGCGCTTTGGCAGTGCTCCACACCTGCGGATCGACAAATGCAAGGGCACCCTCGTAGAAATGGGGAAGCCCCTCCACCACGCCGTGGGGATTGTCGCTGCCGCACCACACATCGTGATAGGCCACGCGCTCGCCCACCACCACATCGAGTATGCCGGCACCGGTGTGCCCCACTCCGCCGGCCACGCCTGTGTTGATGACTAACTGAGGTTCGAATCCGCGTATCATCGAATCGGCCCCGAGCGCCGCGTTCACCTTGCCTATCCCGCAGGTCGACGCCACTATCTCATGGTGCCCGATATGGCCGCGGTAATATGTGCGGCCATCATTCCTGAGCACCTCCACATTCTCTCCAAGCAGCCCGAGCAGCAGGTGAAGTTCCTTCTGCATGGCCACGATTATTCCTATTTTCATATCGGTATCTGTCGGTTTTCTATCTTTTTAAACGAATATATCTTTATGGGTTGCCGCACATCGCAGCTGCGCCGGGGCGACTCCCACATCTCCACAAACATATACTCCCCCCGGTGCCTGTCCATAAGTTTCGCAGCATCGCGTGTGCCGCACAGCAGCAGGCCGGTGGAGGGAAGCGAGTCCTCAAACGGTTTTATGCGGTCGCGGGTATAGAAATTGGCGGTGAAGAACCGCATCATGGGAGTTTCCACATGTCCGTAATATACCGCACCGGGAGCCATCGACTCCAATTGGTCGGCCAGAGCACGGTCAGTGAGCAGCCTCACGCTGCCGGGCTGATATGCGGCTCCGAAAGCCAGATAAAGGGCATACGTCATTGCAATCATAGAAGCTGCCCGGCCTTGAATGGAGGAGCTTTTATGCCGCAACACCCATACGGCCGCAGCCACGGAGACAATCACAGCCACCCAACCCCATAGGCCGGGCCACATGCCGAGCCCCATGAATGCATCGGTGTGGAGCTTGCCGACAACATCGGCCAGCCCGCACTGCAATGCCACGAACAGAGCGAATGCAACACATGCCGTAACAGCCAGGCCCACAGTGTAGCCCCGGAGCCAACGGACGGCATTACGGGCCATCCACCATGCGTAGTCAGCCATCATAAGGCCAATGAACGGATACATGGGGAGCAGATACACACCGCGCTTGCTCTTGGGTATGGTGTAGAACACGAGGATCACCACCGCCGCCACAATGCCGAGGCGCCGTTCAGGACTAAGCGCACGGAACCGGGCTGCAAGCCTGCCGATATGTCCCCGACCCCTCCGGGCCATCGCGGCCACAGCTCCGAAAAGCGCGGCCAATGTGTAGGGAGCACAGCCGCCTATAAGGGAAATAAGATTATAATACCACGGATTAACATGCGATTCATAGCTCATAGTACCTGTGAAGCGTCCTATGTTTTCCTCCTTGACAAGCTCTATGAACTCATCGCCCCCCTGACGCCACGCCGCCACATACCACAGCGCAGGCACCACAAGGGCGCACACAGCAGCCAAGGCAAGGCGCCACAGGCCGCTCCAGGCATTCCGGCCCTCCAATGTCCATGCCGTCCACACCACGGCACAGGGCAACACTATGCCCACCGGGCCTTTCGACAACACAGCACCGCTCATGAGCAGAACGCCCCACACAGGGAGGCCGCGCCATCCGCGCTCTCCCCAACGGTACAGCACTATCACCGCACCGACTATAAAAAACGTCAGCAGCATGTCAACACGGCATGCCACAGCAGCACGGTAGACTTCGAAAAAGGTAAACGCGATGACCGATGCACACAGGGCCCGGGCGGTGCCCATCCCCCTGCGCCAGAAGCGGAAACAGATCATCACCATGCCCATCAGCGCCACCGCCGACGGGAAGCGGGCCGTCCATTCCGTGACCGTGCCGCCCATAAGCCACGACACAGCGGCCACACACCATGCAAGAAACGGAGGCTTGTAAGGGATCACATCGCCGTTGCTCACAGGCAGTATCCAGTTGCCGCTGTCAAGCATCGTAACGGCCACTATGGCCTCGCGCGGCTCACCTTTGGAGAAAAACTCGGTGGCGCCGAGCACCGGCAGAAACATCAAGGCCATGGCAGCCAAAAGCCACCACGCCGCATTGCCGGCACTGATATACCGTTTTAAAATATCCATAAGCGTATCTTATTTCCCACAAAGTTAAGCAATCCCGCTGAAACCATCCCCATATCATAGTCTATTCCGAAAATACTGTAAATTTGCAGTGTTTTAGGAATAGGAATTTTTTCGTCTCATAAGGTGCTGAGAATAAGAATGCTATTTATAAATATGAAAATTTTTTGACGGGCGGTGAACTTTCACGGCAGTCATAGCGTTTTAACTACGAGAAAGAGAAATTACTTTTTCCATTGCAAGAAATGTGATAATGATTGGTTTATTATCAGGCAAGGAGGCGTTGTGAAACACCTCCTTGCTTGATTTTCACCTTAATTAGCATGGAGTTATTTTGCAATGAGCGGTAAATTCAGTAACTTTGCACGGTTAAAAAGCTATAAGGAAACATACTACAATCATATAACCAAACTCACTAAGTTATAAATCGTTATGAAGATTCAGAAAATCATTGGCCGCGAGGTGCTCGATTCACGCGGCAATCCTACTGTGGAAGTTGACGTAGTGCTCGAATCAGGTGCGCGCGGCCGCGCTTCAGTTCCCTCGGGTGCATCCACAGGCGAGAACGAAGCCCTCGAACTCCGCGACGGCGACAAGTCGCGCTACATGGGCAAAGGCGTGCTCAAAGCAGTGGCCAACGTGAACGGCCCGATAGCCGAAGCTCTCGTGGGCATGAGCGCCCTCGACCAGATAGCCGTTGACGAGAAGATGCTCGCCCTCGACGGCACTGAAACCAAATCGAACCTCGGCGCCAACGCCATACTCGGCGTTTCGCTCGCAGTGGCCAAGGCCGCAGCCGACTATCTCGACCTTCCCCTCTACAAATACATCGGCGGATGCAACACATATGCGCTCCCCGTGCCCATGATGAACATCATCAACGGCGGCGCACACTCCGACGCCCCCATCTGCTTCCAGGAATTCATGATCCGTCCCATCGGCGCATGCTGCTTCAAGGAGGGTATCCGCATGGGCACCGAAGTGTTCCACAACCTCAAGAAAGTGCTCCACGACCGCGGCCTCTCCACTGCCGTAGGTGACGAAGGCGGCTTCGCTCCCGCCCTCGACGGCACCGAGGACGCCCTCAACGTGATCCTCCAGGCCATCGAAAAGGCAGGCTATGTGCCCGGCAAGGACGTTACCATCGGCCTTGACTGCGCAAGCTCCGAGTTCTACAAGGACGGTATCTACAACTATGCCGAACTCAACAACGGCACCAAGAAAGAGCCCAACGGCAAGAAATACACTTCCGAGCAGCAGGCTGAATACCTCAAGGGTCTTGTTGAGAAATATCCCATCGACTCCATCGAGGACGGTATGGCCGAAAACGACTGGGCCGGCTGGAAAGTGCTCACCGACCTCATCGGCGACCGTTGCCAGCTCGTGGGCGACGACCTGTTCGTAACCAACGTGAAATACCTCAAACGCGGTATCGAGGAAGGTTGCGCCAACTCTATCCTTGTAAAGGTTAACCAGATTGGCTCGCTCACCGAGACTCTCCGCGCCGTAGAACTCGCCCAGCGCAACGGTTACACTGCCGTGATCTCACACCGCTCAGGCGAAACAGAGGACGCTACAATAGCCGACATAGCAGTGGCCACCAACGCCGGACAGATCAAGACCGGTTCGGCAAGCCGCTCCGACCGTATGGCCAAATACAACCAGCTCCTCCGCATTCAGGAAGAACTTGGCGCCGACGCAGCCTACGGCTACGGCAAACGCACCAAAATGCCCCAGGCCTGATCCCAAATCTTTAACACAACAATAAACGAAATCAGGGCGCCCCTCAACTGGAGCGCCCTGATTGTTTTATTTAAGTCTCGCTATGTGAATGCTCCCTAATACGACCTCCTCTAAACTCAGTTTTTTGTATAATCCGGGGTTATAATCGCAAAAATTTGTACCCTCGCATTCTGTTAACCGCAATTATTTGTATGCAAGCATGGTAAATGCGCTTCTGAGCATCCCCACATAAAGCATAAGATCAAAAAAAATAACCGGAGGGTGTGAAAAAAGCGGGGAGAAATTTGGTTTATAAAATAAACATGTTTATATTTGCATCGGATTAGAAGAGCTACATCGCGCGAGTCGGCTCTTTTATTTTCAAAATATGGTTTATAACATATAACTAATTTATCAACTTCAAACACAACCCAAAATGGAAGACAGAAAACTCACCCCACAGCAGAGCATGGCTCTAATAACACAGATGATCGAATCAAGCCGGCAACGTGTCGCAATGCCAGACCTCCGCATCTCGATAATGTGGGCTTGCCTCACAATCATAACCGCGGCAATAGTATTGGTTGTCAGTCTTGTCAACTACAATCCCCTGATCAACATAGTGTGGTTTGCGATACCTGTGATCGGTATTCCCGCCAACCGTATCATGGCGAAAAAATCAGATGGCGAGAAGGGAGCCAAGACGGTCATTGACAAAATCAGCGACGGGCTATGGAAAATTGTAGGCGTCATTGCCATAATTCTTTCCGTGATCTGCCTTATTTTCAATCTATGCGGCTATCCGCAGGCATGGCTGGCCATGTTCTATTATGCGTTCATCACAGTGGGGTTCGGAGCCGCTGTAACTGGCATAATACTGAAGGAGAACTCATATGTGTTCGGAGGCATATTCTCCATAATGGCAGGATTCATAGTCATAGTCCTCAACATCTGCATGATGCCGCTGCGCATAGTGTGGATGCTGCCACTGTACATGATCTGCTTTCTGCTGATGTTCATAGTTCCGGCTTTCATGATCCGTAAGAAACTTAACGCAGCCAAACGATGAAAGAACTGAACCCGCTGCTGCACTCACAGCTGAGATTAGCCGTGATGTCGATTCTGATGAATGTGGACGAGGCCGATTTTGTATACCTCCGCACCAAAACCGAATCGACAGCAGGCAACCTCAGCGTGCAGCTCGACAAACTTTCCGCCGCCGGCTATATCACCGTGGAGAAAGGTTTCGCCGGAAAGAAGCCGCGCACCCTATGCCGGATCACGCAGCAGGGGCGCCAAGCCTTTGAGGAATACGTCGACACCCTGAAACAATACATCGGACTATAAGTCCGGTGTATCAGAATGGATAGCCTATGGCGAGGTGGAAGGCGAGCGACTTGCCGAACGACTCCATGTTGTAATAGCCGCTGCGAGAGGTTTTGTAAGGCGCATGGATACCGATACCGAGGTCGCCGCGGATCACCATCATGCCTATATCCACGCGGATACCTACCCCGGTGCCGAGTGCCAGATCCTTGAGGAACGACGAGGCTTTCAACTGTCCGCCGGGACGTTCGGGATCATCTTTCAGCAGCCACACATTGCCTGAGTCAAGGAACACAGCTCCATATACGGGTTTGAAGATCGGGAAACGCAACTCAGTGTTAAGTTCGAACTTGAAAGTACCCGTCTGGTCGAAATAGCCGTTGGCCGTTCCCTTAGGTGGCTTGTAACTGCCGGGGCCGAGCGAACGCACAGTGAACGCACGCACGGAGTTGGCACCTCCCACATAGAACTGCTCGGCATAGGGCACTTGCGAGGAGTTGCCGTAGGCATGTGCGGCACCCACAGCCGCACGCGACACAAGCCATATGCCATGTGGGCCGAACTTACGGCCATATACCACCTGCGCGGTGCCTTTGACAAATTGCGACAGAGGGGTGTTGAACAGCTTCATATGGCCTGTTTCCTTGCCCATCGCACGCCACAGGGCCCAGCACAGGTTGCCCGCCTGCTGGAGTGTGAAGGTGATGTTGAGATTGTTGCGGCGCCTGTAAGTGCGGTCAAAATTGAAAGTATAGGATATCTGCGGTATGAACTGCGATTTGAAGCTTTCGGCCACAGCCTTGTTGTCAAGCATTATGGAGTCGAACGCGGCAGTGGTGTGCATGAGCTTGGTATAGGTGAGCTTGAAAAGGTTGAGCGTGTTGGACACATGGCGCGACGACTGCCAGTCGTAGCTGAATGCCGTGTTGAACTGTCCGAGTTTGAAATAGTGCGGACGGTTGAGCAGATCGGCGCCGAGCGATATGCGGGTCCAGTTGAGCTCACGGCGGCGGCGCGGTATGAAGCGCGGAGCCAGAAGCCTCGGAAATGCGAGAGTGGTCTTGAGACCGAACTCATAGGAGTTGAACACCGACGATTTGCGTGCCTCACGCCCGGTCTGCCATTCATAGCTTCCTGTAAGACTCACGTTGAACTGTTCGCCACCTCCAAATATATTGCGGTTGGTGACACCGAGCGTCACACCCGGGCCAAGGTAACTGTTGCTCTTGGACGTGACATTCACCTCTATATTGGCCTCCAACGGAGTATCGAACGTACAGGCCAGATCCACATTGACCGTGGGCTGCGAAGCCGTGGAGTCGCGCGTTATGGTCACGTCTATGCCGCTGAATATGCCGAGACGCGACAGATATGTCTGTGTGCGGTTGAGCGAGCGCACGCTTATATAGCGGCCTTTGCGCAGTGTCACGCATTCGGGTATAAGCTCGCGGCGAAGGCGCGAAGGCTGCATCTGTATCACCATGCCGCGCGAGGTCATGAACGTGTCGGGTGTCCCTCCCCCCTGGTTTCTAAACACACGGGTAGTGACATTACCCACCACATAACGTTCCAAAGCGAACTTAGGCACATTGGAGGCAACTGCGAGTTTCAGAGCTATCTTGCCCTGCGTGATAGTGGAGTCGGCGAAATATTCTATATATTCGGGATTGAAATAATAGTACCCCTTGTTGCGCACAGCTGCAGCTATCTGACGGCGCTGCGACGCCAGCGAATCGGTGGAATAGCGCATTCCCGGCTTGAGATAGCGGCTGCGCATCACCACCGAATCTATAAGATGATAGAGGTGGCATGTGTCAGGGAGGGCGATTATTGAATCGAGGGTATAGGCAGGCCCGGTGGTGATGTTGTAGCGGATTGAAGCCTTGCGCTTGTTCTTGCCCTGTACAAGCTCATAGGAGGCAGAGCCGGCAAAGAATCCGTTATTGTTAAGAATCTCGTCGATCATCTTCACACGCACTTCCGGACGCACGTCGCTTATCAGCACCGGCTGGGCCACAAGCTTCTCATACAGCCAGTGTTTGAAGCCGTGGCCGGGATCGGTCCAATTGTTGTAGACCCACAGTCCGAGCGGAAACGGAATCCGGTAATAAGGCGATATGAGCACATTGTTGGGCGGCACATTTATGGCGTCCTTGATCTCACCGTTCAGTCCTGAAGGCGCTTTCTGTCCGGGAGGAGTATTTATTTTCAAAGGTTTCACTCCCGTGTAGAGGATTTCGCCCGGTTCAAGCTTCTTGGTTGTGGAGCAGGATCCGAGGAGCGTCAGGGCCGCCAGAGCGGCCAGCAAAAAGGAGAGCGGATGCTTGATGATGCGTAGGTCGTTCATTTTTTCTTTTTATGGCGCCAGTGAAACAATTGTTTGAGACTATGCAGTTTGCGTCGGTACACGAAGCCCACACCCGTCTGGGTCACTTCGCCCTCCACTATACTTTCGAAGCCCTGATGACGGAACACCTTGATATACATGGTGCCTTTTCGGTTCAGAAGATATTCGAAAGATATGTCGTTGATCAGGTTCTCGGAGAAATTCTCGTCAGTGTCGGCATCAGTGGAATAGTTGCCGCCCACCACTATCTTTATGCGATCGTTCATAAAGCTCTTTGAAACTCTGTAGCTGTAGGATGTGGCTGTTGATGTCGAACCGTCGAGTGTGCGGTCATACTGGTCTATGCCGAAAGAGAGGTCAACTCCCTTCACATAGCTGGAAGCCCACGAGTTGAGCTGGCTTTCAAGGAACGAATACAGCGGATTGCCACCGAGGCTTGCATTGGCCGTAGTGCCCGCTCCGCTATACTTGTTGTAGAGCAGCATGTTCATGGCCTGATTGGCGCGCTGCTCGGCCGACATTCCGGCGAGCTGGTTCTCTATGGTGAGGTCGTCGGTCTCCAAGTCGAACACCACATCCATGCGGTCAAGCGAACCGGTCACGGAAAGGAGCACACGGAAATCCACAAGGCGTGAATTCTGCCCTTCCTGCGTCACATTGGCTTTGAGAGGGTCGTAAGCGTGGATATTCAGCGTGGGATTCATCATGTCGCCGGTGAAAGCCACATAGCTTCCCTCACGGAATTTAAACTGCTTCTCGCCCATAAGCGGAGGCGAGTAGCGGGCGAATCCACCGTTGATGTTGAAGCGTCCGAACAGGCGTCCCGCATCCTCCGGACTCATGGAATAGTCCAGTTCGCCTGTGCCCTGTATCGACACCTTGTTCTTGCCGTCGGTGGAAAGATCCACGCTGACGGTGGTGTTCGACTCTATCCTCAGAGTGGCGTCAAGGGTCATTGACGAGGCGGGAATTATAGTGTCGGCCTTGGCCATGGCCAGGGAGTCGTTGAACTGGACGAAATGCACCATATCGGCCGTTGACTTGGACTGCAACGCGGATGTGGCGTCGGGCATGACATAGGTCACATTGGAGCCTGACAAAAGCGCCACATCGGCCTTGCATACAAGATTCGACACCGAACCCTTGACCGAAGCCTCGAGATCCACGAATGCCTTGCCGTAAACATCGGCTCCACGCGGACGGCTGCTGTTGACCAGAAGCATGTCGCTGCCGTCGGCGGTAATGTCCAGCCCCACATTGGAAAGATCGGATATATCGGCTGTGCCGTTGATAAACAGCGGATTCTTATTAAGTGTGCTTATGGAGAAGTTGGCCAATGTGACCTTATTGCTGTCAACACGGATCTTCTCGTCGCTTATGGCATAGCGGTTGCCTGTCATAGGCAGCCGCACCGCTGCCGAATCAAACGAAAGATAACCTGTGAACACGGGGTGCGAGGTCTCGCCCGTTATCTTCATGGTGCCGTTGAGAGTGCCCGAAAGCGAGGCTGTACCAGGAGGGAGGAACGGATTGGCCACCTCAAGCGGGAAACGTATCATGGAGAAATCAAGCGAGAACGGATCGGACGACAGCGTGTCATTCAGCAGGCCGCCGATAGTGACCGTGCGCTGTCCGTTGACCCACATATCCGCATCGGCACGCAGGAAGCCTGTCTTGCGGTCAGTGGTGACATCGGTAAGTATACGGAATGTCCCCACCCTCTCGCGGCCATACTTGAAGTCAACAAGGCTTACATCACCTTTACCGGTAAGCGTGCCTTTTGCAAAATGCACACGCACATCGGCATTCAGGTCACCGGCCATAGGGGGTGCGAACGGGGAGATGGAAAGCCAGTCGGCAATATGTATGTCTCTGATCTGGGCCACAAGATCATCGGCCCCGCCATTTTCCGAAGGCTCGGTGAACACCCTCACATAGCTTGCACCGTCGCGCAGGGCCACATTGCCCTGGATCTGACGGGTGGTGAGATTGTAGCTCAGGAAGTTGTCGTCGTTGAGCTGCCACTCGCGGTAGGCTATGGTAGGGTTGAACGGCACCAATTTGGCCCTGAGTATGGAATCGCCCAAAGTGACCATGGCTCCGAACTTGAAACCCTCCTTATTGTTGATGTTGCTCTGCGAGAGGAATGCCGACACACGGTCCTCGGCCACATAGCCGTTAAGACTCACATGCGCGAAATTATCGAATGTGCCGGGACGGTTGTCCATCATGGCCTGATAAACAAGATATTTGCCATTCTGGAATGCCGAGAGGCCGACGGTGTCAATGCGTGTAGATCCTATCTGGAGGGTCGAAGCCCCGGCATCGAATGCTATGAGCGAGTCGTTGCGCAGATCGAATGTGACACGCTCCACGCCTATACCTTTGTCGGCAAGCACCGGAACGATCATATTGGATGTTCCCATGGAAAGGGCCACATCAAGCGGAGGAAGGGCTTCCTGCAAAGCAGGCACATCGACATGCTTGGTCTCCATCTGCCCCATCACAGCGGCCATTGCGTCCATGAACGCATTGCTCATGGAATCAAGCGGCACCGGAGTGGCGGCACGCAGGCTGAGGTCACCGTTAAGCACATCGAGACTTACGCCCTGTGCCCCCGACTGTGCATGCAGGTCGATGCGGGGGGTGGCGAACTCCATGCTGTCGTACATCCAGTCAAGATGTGTCAGCGACGCCGTGGCATTGAATGCCCCGGAGGAGAGATGGTAACGTCCGGACACATCTATCCCGGTGGAACCGTGACACTGCACGGCCATCAGTCCGAGAGCAGGCAGGTTGAGTTCATGAATAGTGCCGTTGAGCGATCCGTCAATCCGTCCGCTGTCCATTGCCGCATCAAACCCGAGGTCAAAATCAGCGTTGGGGTTATGGGATATTATCGATCCGTAGCCCTGACCGCTATGCAGCGTAGCCCTGATCACAGCATCGCTGTACTGCTGCCCCTGATATGTGACATCTATGAGATTCACGTCGACATCCATCGTGGTATTGGCCGAAAGCGGATTGTAGCCGCGGCCCTTCACCGACACATCGGCGGTAACATTGCCCACGCCGGCCGACGGCATGAACGAAGCCACAGGGAACTTCCTGGCATTGAGTTTCACATCATATCCCTCGCGGCGTCCGTTCCATTGTCCGGCAAGAGCCACATCGCCTTTGCCAGAAACTACCTTCACATCACCTTTCACAAGCATGGGCTGATAGTCGACAACGCCCTTCACTGTGAACGGGGCTAAAGCTATGCCACTGCTTTTAAGGCTCTTTCCGATAATTGGCGAAAGTGGAGCCGGATTTGACATAGAGCCGTCGATATTTATGCGTCCCCCTATTTTTTCAGGAACAAAAGGATAGTCCACCACCCCTTTGGCCGAAACAGAAAGGCAACCGGGAATGCGCACATCCATGCGGTCCACTCTCAGGCGCGAGGCCACACCCTCTATGACGGCGTTCACCCATACGTCACGGTAACGCGGGAAACCGGCAAGCATCGGCCTCATGGCCGGCATGGCAAGGGTCACGTCGTTGAACGACAGGGATCCTTCGGCATCAAGCCCCATAGGCAAGTCGGGATCCGACATAATGTTGCCCAATGCCATACGGCCGTCCATCCTTAGTCGGGAATATCCCGTGAGTATATTGAAATCCTTGGCCTCCATGACACCTGAAACCATGGCGAATGTGCCGTGAGCGTTGAGCTCCAGTCCGCAACGCTCACGGGCGGCGAGACGCAGCAGCGGCACTGTTATGTCGGCCCCGCGGTTATAGAAATCGGCCACAAGCACATCCACATCCGTCACTTCAAGATAATTCATGTCAAGCCCTGGCAACGGACGTGCTCCGGCCACCCCGTAAAGGGCATGGGGAGCGGAGAGATGCAGTGTATCGGCCCGAACCGTCCACATGGCGGTGTCCGCAGCCACAGCCAATGTATCGTCAGGAGCGGTATGGGCTGCGGGATTCGCGGCAAGCCATTCAGCCGACGGAGTGAGGTAAGCGGCTTTCACACCGGTCACATCAAGCTTGCGGGCCAGAACAGTACGGTCAGTTATATTTACATCGCCCCCTTTCAGCAAAGCACGGTCCACATGCGCCCCGAGAGTGTCGATGACAGGGAGCATCGACATGGAATAATCCACGTCCTCAAGCTCTATCTCACGGGCCATGATATGCAAAGGCTTTGAAGCCGCTGTGTCACGGGGAGTCACGGTGGGGTCGGGCTGCATTACAAGATTGACGCGGGCACCCCTCACAGCGGCCTTGCTTACATCGATGAAATCAAACGCCGTGGTAAGAGTGGCATAATCCAGGCCCAGACTGTCAACGCGGGCCGTAAGCCACATTATGGAATCGGAATTGTTGAACTGATAATATACCTTGGAGGCTTCAACTCCATGCACCGTTATATCCCCTTTAAGCAAGGGCATGACGTCAACCGACACACCGGCATGTGACACTACGGCCATTGTATCGCCCGAAGCAAGCACCACGCTCACATCATCAGCCCCGAGAGTCAGCGGGAACCCGAGCCTCACATATCCTACCTTTATATCCATTCCCGTGGCCTTGCAAACATGGGGAAGCGCCGCATCCTTTACGGCATTGAGCACCGGCGGCACATAAAGAAGCCCTACCACCGTAAGAGGAAGCAGGATCACGATAGCCACTATTACAATAAGGACAGTGCGCAGTATATGCCTGTGACGTGATGGCATGGAAAATCAAATTACGGATGAATTCAATAAATAGTTGAAGTTATTTTTAGAACCCTAAAGTTAGCTATTTTGTTCGTGCCTGCATATAAAAACATCGCTCTCCATGTGCGGAGGGCGATGTTTTCATGTGATACCGGGCTCATTGGGTGATCTGGCGCGACGGAGGCGCGGGACGGCTGGCTGCCTGCACGAGGCAGTTAAGGCCCGACAGAGCCAATGCGATGCCCGTTATTAGCACCACTATGCTGCTTATCGTTTTCACAGGGGTGAATGCCAGTACTATTCCGGCCGCTATCATGAGCACAGGCACTATATAGAACGGCCAGAACAACGTTCCCGGACGGGCCAGGCGCGACATCACCACAATGGTGTATATGCCATACAGAGCCAGCACAGCTGCAAACAGATACACGATGAACCCTACCAGCACATCAGGAATGGCCACCATCACAATGCCGAGTGCCAGCGCTCCGAGATTGACGACCATGGAGCCGTCGATATATGCTCCTCCGGCATTGGCTTTCATGCGCCTGTAATGTATCCAGGTCCATATGATGTTGAACAGCGACGGCACAATGAACATCACTCCGAGGAGAATAACCACCCACGAGAGCACATCGGCCCTCTGGTGCAGGATAATCAGCGCTATGCCCACGGCAAGCATGATTATCGGGGTAAGGATATAGACTTTTTTACTCATAGCTGAAACATTTTTATGATTATGTATATAACCATATAACACCGCCGGCCCGTTCAAGTTCATAACTTGGACGGGCCGGGTGAGTAATATTAGAAAGTGGGATTATTCTGCTGCGGGAGCGGCTGCCTCGGTGGCAGGAGCCTCGGCTGCGGGAGCGGCCTTGGCTTTCTTGCCCGAACGGCGGGTACGCTTGGCTTTCTTCTCGGGCTTGGAGGCGAGCATGTTCTCGTTGTAGTCCACAAGCTCGATAAAGCACATCTTGGCATTGTCGCCCAAGCGGTTGCCTGTTTTGAGTATGCGGGTATAACCTCCGGGACGGTCGGCTATCTTCTCTGAAATGTTGCGGAAAAGCTCCGTAACGGCATATTTGTTCTGAAGATAGCTGAACACGAGGCGGCGGTTGGCCATCGAGTCCTCCTTGGCGCGGTTGATCAGGGGCTCTGCATAGATACGGAGCGCCTTGGCCTTGGCAAGGGTGGTGAAAATGCGCTTGCGCATGATCAGCGAAATGGTCATGTTCGCAAGCAGGGCCTCACGGTGAGCCTTGGTGCGGCCAAGATGGTTGAATTTCTTATTGTGTCTCATCGTTTATTGTCTATTCTTTATCTAATTTATACTTTGAAATATCCATCCCGAACGACAGGTTGAGGTTGGCCAGCAGCTCGTCAAGTTCAGTAAGGGACTTCTTGCCGAAGTTGCGGAACTTCAACAGATCAGTCTTGTTGAACACAACGAGCTCGCCGAGTGTCTCCACTTCGGCGCTCTTGAGGCAGTTGAGGGCACGGACTGAAAGATCCATGTCGACAAGTTTGCTCTTGAGCAGCTGGCGCATGTGGAGCACCTCTTCGTCGAATTCCTCATTGTCGCCCATCTCGTTGGTCTCGATGGTGATTTTTTCATCGCTGAAGAGCATGAAATGATGTATGAGGATCTTGGCGGCCTCCTTGAGTGCGTCCTTGGGAAGTATCGAACCGTTAGTGGTGATTTCAAGCGTCAGTTTGTCATAGTCAGTCTTTTGGTCAACGCGGAAGTTGTCAACTGTATACTTGACGTTCTTGATGGGCGTATAGATGGAGTCGATAGCCAGCGTGTGGATATCGTCGGTGGGCTTGCGGTTCTCTTCCGCAGGCACCCATCCGCGCCCTTTGTTGATTGTCAGCTCTATGTTGAAGCTTGCCGTGGGATCCAAATGACAGATGACGAGCTCCGGATTCAATACCTCGAATCCTGAAAGCGCCTCACCTATGTCACCGGCCTTGAACACCTCCTTGCCTGTCACAGTGATGGATGCTGTCTCAGCTTCCGTGTCCTCGACAATCTGCTTGAGGTCCACCTTCTTGAGATTGAGGATGATATTGGTCACATCCTCGATCACACCGGGTATGGTGTCAAACTCGTGGCTCACGCCGTCGATCTTGATCGACGAGATTGCGAAACCCTCGAGCGACGACAGCAGGATGCGGCGCAGCGCATTGCCGATCGTGATACCATAGCCGGGTTCAAGCGGCTTAAACTCAAACTTGCCAAAGGAGTTGTCGGCTTCCAACATCAACACTTTGTCAGGTTTCTGGAATGCTAAAATAGCCATACGGATCTTATGTGTTAAAATTGATTACTTAGAATACAACTCGACGATGAGCTGCTCCTTGATGTTCTCGGGGATGTCCTCGCGGGCGGGCACATGCAGAAGCTTGCCGGCCTTCACGCTCTCATCCCACTCGATCCAAGGATACTTGCTGTGGTTGAATCCTGCAAGAGCGTCCTGGATTACTTCAAGCGATTTTGATTTTTCACGCACACCTACCACGTCGCCTGGCTTTACGGCATAGGAAGCGATGTTGACCACTTCGCCGTTCACCGTAATATGGCGGTGAAGCACGAGCTGACGGGCTGCGGCACGTGTGGGAGCTATTCCGAGACGATAGACAACGTTGTCAAGACGGCTCTCGAGCAGCTGAAGAAGGATCTCACCGGTGATACCCTTCATGCGCGATGCTTTGTCAAACATGTTGCGGAACTGCTTCTCGAGCACACCGTATGTGTACTTGGCTTTCTGTTTTTCACGAAGCTGGACACCATATTCCGAAGTTTTCCTTCTCTTGTTGGCGCCATGCTGGCCCGGGGGGAAGTTCCTCTTTGCAAGAACTTTGTCTTCGCCGAAGATAGGCTCCCCGAATTTACGGGCAATTCTGGATTTGGGTCCTGTATATCTGGCCATTGTTTTTTCGTTTTGTTGCGGGCTTTGCGGGGTTGCCGGCGCCGGGAGGCTCTCTTAGTGCAGCCGCGATCCTCTATCTGTTTGGCACCGCACGCGATGCCGGAGGATCTATTCACGTTCGAGCAGCTTCCGTTATGGCTCCTTCGCAGGAGTTAGGCCCGACGGTCCGCAGGGGATCCGCTTGTTAATGAAATTTTACGGGATATTGTTGATTCCTTTGTTGATTGCGTACTGATACGTCATTATACGCGACGACGCTTGGGAGGACGGCATCCGTTGTGGGGAAGCGGAGTGACATCGATGATCTCTGTCACTTCTATGCCGGCGCCGTGGATGGTGCGTATAGCTGATTCACGACCGTTGCCGGGACCCTTTACGTAAGCTTTTACTTTTCTCAGGCCCAGGTCATATGCCACCTTGGCACAATCCTGAGCGGCCATCTGTGCTGCATAGGGTGTGTTCTTTTTCGAACCGCGGAATCCCATCTTGCCGGCACTTGACCAGGAAATCACTTGTCCCTCGCTGTTGGCCAGGCACACGATGATGTTGTTGAAAGAGGAGTGCACGTGGAGCTGCCCTGCGGCATCTACCTTTACGTTTCTCTTCTTAGCTGCGACTGTCTTTTTTGCCATGTTGTGTTATTTATTATTTAGTAGCTTTCTTCTTGTTGGCGACTGTTTTCTTGCGGCCCTTGCGTGTACGGGCGTTGTTCTTTGTGCTTTGGCCACGTACGGGAAGACCGATACGGTGACGGATGCCACGGTAGCAGCCTATATCCATAAGACGCTTGATGTGAAGCTGGATCTCGCTGCGGAGGTCACCTTCCACCTTGTAGCCGGCTGAAATGACTTCACGCACAGCTGCTGCCTGGGCGTCGGTCCAGTCCTTTACCTTGATGTCTTTGTCAACACCTGCCTTCTCAAGAATTGAGTTGGCTGCGCTGCGGCCTATACCGAATATATAGGTCAGGGCTATTTCGCCCCTCTTATTCTGGGGGAGGTCAACTCCCACAATTCTTACTGCCATAGATGTCTATAAGGTTGAATTTTTTTGCAAAAGTAATAAATTTAAGTGTCGTTTCAAAATCGCCTGAAACCTAATGCCGCGGACTTGTGCGCCCTCTCACTCCGCAAGGCGGACTGAAGCGCAGCCTCGGATCAAGCTATACAATTGGCGGATAGGTGCTTACGGCAAAATTCAGGCCTTGGGCACAATCTCTGACGCTTAACTGTAAGACTTTTGTTTTGTGATAGTTTATTACTCGGTTGAGAATTATCCCTGACGCTGTTTGTACTTGGGATTCTTTTTGTTGATCACATAAAGGCGACCCTTGCGGCGTACGATCTTGCTGTCCGGGGTGCGCTTCTTGACTGAGGCTCTTACTTTCATTTCTGTATTGTCGTTTTTTGATTTTCTTATTATTTGTAACGGAATGCTATGCGTCCTTTCGTCAGGTCATAGGGCGTAAGCTCCACCCTCACCCTGTCGCCGGGAAGTATCTTGATGTAGTGCATCCTCATTTTCCCGGAAATATGGGCGGTGAGTTCATGCCCGTTTTCCAGTTCAACGCGGAACATCGCGTTGCTCAACGCTTCCACTATCACTCCGTCCTGTTCTATCGGCGCTTGTTTTGCCATGTTCTGATTTCAGTAGTTGTTTTTAGGATTTTCTTACAATTTCATTACGCAACCAGTGCCGGAGCTGTTCAGCGTTCGGCTTCCGGAGCTCCGTCATAGAGAGCCGGATTGCGCTTTACGGCTTCATCGATATACTCGAATGTGGTCATGAGCCGGGTCTCGCCATGAAGTATGGCCACGGTGTGCTCATAGTGGGCCGAGGGCTTGCGGTCGCGTGTGCGACATGTCCACCCGTCGCGTTCTATCACTATGTTGCGGCTACCGAGGTTGACCATAGGCTCTATGGCTATGCACATGCCGTTTTTGATCAGCGCGCCGGTGCCGCGGCGTCCGTAGTTTGGCACTTCGGGATCTTCATGCATGCTCCGGCCTATACCGTGGCCGCACATCTCGCGCACCACAGTGTAACCGTGGCGTTCGCAATATGTCTGCACGGCGTTGGCTATATCGCCTATCCGGGCTCCTTCGCGGCAAGCGTCAATGCCTTTATAGAGCGAGTTGCGGGTAACCCGGCAGAGATCGCGCACCTTGGCATCCACATCGCCCACCATGAAGGTGAAGCACATGTCGCCGTTATAGCCGTTAAGCGTACCGACAATGTCAAGTCCCACGATATCGCCGTCGCGCAGTTCGTAGGCCGAAGGGAATCCGTGGACCACCACTTCGTTGACTTCTATGCAGAGTGTGCCGGGGAAACCCTGATAACCGAGGCACGCAGGTATACCCCCGTTGTCGAGGATATACTCACGTGCTATGTTATCAAGCCTGAGAGTTGTTACTCCCGGAGCTATGGCAGAGGCCACTTCGGCCAGGGCACGGCTCACGAGAAGTCCCGCCTCCCGCATTTTTTCAATTTCTTCCGGTGTCTTCAGATATATCATCGCGGTGTGACTGCGGCTTTATTGAAGATTGGTTGAATTTCCTTGATTTACTTTTCTCAGTTTACGGTCAATAAGCGCTGCCGGTGGTGCGGCCTTTTATCTTACCCTCTTTCATGAGTCCGTCGTAATGGTGCATCATGAGGTGGCTCTCGATCTGCTGGAGGGTGTCGAGCACCACTCCCACGAGAATCAGCAATGATGTGCCGCCGAAGAACTGCGCGAAGTTCTGGCTTATGCCGAAGAAGCGCGCGAAAGCGGGAAGTATGGCCACAATGCCGAGGAACAGCGATCCGGGCAGTGTGATACGCGACATGATGCTGTCGAGATATTCGGCAGTCTTCTTGCCGGGTTTCACACCGGGTATGAATCCGTTGTTGCGCTTCATCTCTTCTGCCATCTGGGTGGGACGCACGGTGATGGCTGTATAGAAGTATGTGAAGGCAACGATCATCCAGAAGTAAACGAAGTTATACCAGAACCCGTTGATGTCGGAGAATGCGGCAAAGAAACCGCGGCTTGCATCCGATGCTCCCCCGAATCCCGAAAGGGTGATGGGGATGAACATGATGGCCTGGGCGAAGATGATGGGCATAACGCCGGCGGCATTCACTTTCAAGGGTATATACTGGCGGGCTCCGCCATACTGTTTGTTGCCCACGATACGCTTGGCATACTGCACGGGAACTTTACGGGTGCCCTGCACAAGAAGCACGGCGCCTACAGTCACAGCGAACAGCAGGATGATCTCCACGATGAACATCACCAGGCCGCCCTGCGATCCGGTGGATCCGGGAAGACGGCTCGTGAATTCAAAGAACAGCGCTCCCGGGAGGCGTGCTATGATACCCACGAGGATGATGAAGCTGATACCGTTGCCGATACCGCGGTCAGTGATACGCTCGCCGAGCCACATGATGAACATGGATCCGGCGGCGAGAATCACCGTAAGGTACGCTATTGTCCAGACGCCCATCACAGCCACGGAACCGGCGGCGGCAACCTGCATGTTGAGGTTCACCAGATATGCCGGACCCTGAAGCAGAAGGATAAGAACTGTGAGATAGCGGGTATACTGGTTTAGTTTCTGGCGTCCGCTCTCACCCTCGCGCTGCATTTTCTGGAAAGAGGGGAGCACCATGCCGAGCAGCTGGATCACGATGGATGCAGTGATGTAGGGCATGATACCGAGCGCGAAGATGGAGGCCTGCGAGAATGCTCCGCCGGAGAACATATCGAGCAGCTGCATGAGTCCACTCTTGTTTGTGAACTTGGACAGTGCGTCGAGATCCTCCGGACGGATGCCGGGAAGCACCACATAGCAGCCCACGCGGTAAACGAGTACCAGCAGAAGGGTCACCAGCAGGCGCTTTCTCAGCTCCTCGATGGTCCAGATGTTTTTAATTGTCTTTACAAAGCTCATTGATTATTCTTAGATTTTGGTGATTGAACCTCCGGCTTCAACGATAGCTTTCTCTGCGGCTGCGGAGAAGGCGTTGGCCTCTACGGCGAGAGCGCGGGTCACAGTGCCGTTGGCGAGAATCTTCACCAGCTGGCGGCGGTTGATGAACCCTGCTTCACGGAGTTGCTCCAATCCGATTTTCTCGAGGTTCTTCGCAGCTGCGAGATCTTCGAGAACGGAGAGATTGATGGCTTTGTAAGCCACGCGGTTGATATTCTTGAAGCCGAATTTGGGCAAACGGCGCTGCAAAGGCATCTGACCGCCTTCGAAACCGATCTTGCGGCTGTAGCCTGAACGCGATTTTGCACCTTTGTGACCGCGGGTAGATGTACCCCCTTTGCCGGAACCGGGTCCACGGCCGATACGGGTCTTCTTCCTTACCGATCCTACGGCCGGCTGTAAATTACTTAAGTCCATGATTGTTCTTAATAATGATTGTTATGCCTTGGTCACTTCAACAAGGTGACGCACTTTGTTTACCATTCCCATCACAGAGGGGGTGTCTTCTTTCACCACCGTGTGATTCATTTTCCTGATGCCGAGAGCGTCGAGAGTGCGCTTCTGCACTGCGGGCGCTTTGATGCGGCTCTTTATCTGCTTGATTTTGATCTGTGCCATTGTCGTTAACGTTTCTTTAATTAACCTTTAAACACTTTCTCCACAGAGATGCCGCGGTTCTGGGCCACCTGGGCCGGCGAACGCATCTCGTCAAGGGCTGCGATGGTAGCCTTGACCAAGTTGTGGGGGTTCGACGAACCTTTCGACTTGGCGAGCACGTCGGTGATGCCGACGCTCTCAAGCACGGCACGCATGGCACCACCGGCTTTCACACCGGTACCGTGGCTTGCGGGCTTGAGGATGATACGCGAGCCACCGAATTTGGCTGCCTGCTCGTGGGGGATGGTGCCTTTGTGCACGGGCACGCGGATGAGGTTCTTCTTGGCTGCCTCCACGCCTTTGGCGATGGCGGCCTGCACCTCGTTGGCCTTGCCGAGGCCCCAGCCTATCACACCGTCCTCGTTGCCCACTACTACAATTGCTGCAAAAGTGAATGTACGACCACCTTTGGTAACTTTAGTCACACGGTTGATGGCCACGAGACGGTCCTTCAACTCAAGGTCGCTGGTTGATTTTACTCTGTTATTTCTTTTTGCCATGATGTCTCTTAGAATTTAAGTCCGCCCTGACGTGCGCCGTCAGCCAATGATTTTACTCGGCCATGGAAAAGGTAACCGTTGCGGTCAAACACCACTTCGGTGATACCGGCGGCGAGGGCCTTCTTGGCCACAGCTTCGCCCACCTTGGCTGCTATCTCTGTTTTCGTTCCTTCGGCCACGCCTGCTGACGAAGCGCTCACGAGGGTAGTTCCGGCCAGGTCGTCGATAAGCTGTACGTAGATCTGCTTGTTGCTGCGGAACACCGTCATGCGGGGACGGGCTGCAGTGCCGGAGATGCGACCGCGGATGCGGGTCTTAATCTTGTTTCTGCGTTGTATTTTAGAAAACATAATTCAATCGGTTTAAAGATTATTTTGCACCTGCCGACTTTCCTGACTTGCGGCGGATTACTTCACCCACGAACTTGATACCTTTGCCCTTGTAGGGTTCGGGCTTGCGGAGGGAGCGGATCTTGGCGCATACCTGACCGAGGAGCTGCTTGTCGTCGCTCTCAAGGATTATCAGGGGGTTCTTGTTGCGCTCCGATTTGGCCTCTACCTTCACTTCGGGGGGAAGCTTTATGTAGATGGCATGGGAGAAGCCGAGAGACAGTTCAAGCACCTGTCCGGTAGCTGCGGCACGGTAACCCACGCCCACTAATTCCATTTCTTTGCGATAGCCTGTTGACACACCCACCACCATGTTGTGGATCAGGGCGCGGTAAAGGCCGTGCTGCGCGCGGTGCTCGCGGTCGTCGGAGGGACGGGTGAGCACTACGTGGTTGTCCTCGATTTTCACTTCAAGATCGGAGTTGATCTTCTGGCTGAGTTCGCCTTTGGGACCTTTTACGGTCACTACGCCGTCCTTCACGGTAACTGTGACGCCGGCGGGTATCTCGATGGGAGCTTTACCTATTCTTGACATAACTTTAATCGCTTAAAGGTTAGTAAACATAGCAAAGCACCTCACCGCCTATCTTCAGGTCACGAGCCTTTTTGTTGGTCATGACGCCTTTGGAAGTAGAAAGGATGGCGATGCCTAAACCGTTCAACACTCGAGGCATATCTTTGTAGCCGGTATACTGGCGGAGACCGGGACGCGAAACGCGCTTGAGCTCCTTGATAGCGTTGACTTTGTCAACGGGATCGTACTTGAGGGCGATCTTGATCATGCCCTGGGGATTCTCACCCTCAACGAACTTGTAGTTGAGAATGTAACCCTGATCGAAGAGAATTTTTGTAATCTCTTTCTTCAAGTTTGAGGCGGGAATTTCCACCACACGGTGGTTGGCCTTGATGGCATTCCTCAATCTTGTCAGATAATCTGCAATAGGATCTGTCATTTTGAAATTGGTTTAAATTGATTGGGGCTGTCCCAACAATATTTATAACTCACTTTGGTTCTGTGTTGCGCGGGGCCGCGGCTCATGTTCCGCGGCGGGAGCGTGTCCGGGACCGTATGTATCCGATCCCGGACGCCGCGCCGCTGTGCGGTATTGCTGCTGAAGCGGACTCCGCGAAGGCTTGTTTACCAGCTGGCCTTCTTTACACCGGGAATAAGACCGGCAGAAGCCATTTCGCGGAACTGGATGCGCGAAATGCCGAACTGGCGCATGTAGCCTTTCGGACGGCCGGTGATGGAGCAGCGGTTGTGCAGTCTCACCACCGAAGCGTTCTTGGGCAGAAGCTGAAGGGCTTCGAAGTCGCCGGCCTCTTTGAGGGCTGCCTTTTTGGCAGCATATTTGGCCACGAGCTTCGCGCGCTTCACTTCGCGGGCTTTCATTGATTCTTTTGCCATATTGACTTTAGATTTTTTCCTTGTTCAGAGTACGTTTAGTTCTTGGCGTTCTTGAAGGGCAGGCCGAATTCCTTCAACAGGGCATAGCCTTCCTCGTCAGTGTTGGCAGTTGTCACGAATGTGATGTTCATACCCATGAGTTTGGAAATGGTGTCGATGTTGATTTCGGGGAATATGATCTGCTCTGTGATGCCGAGAGTGTAGTTGCCGCGGCCGTCGAGCTTGCCTTCGATGCCTTTGAAGTCACGGATTCGGGGAAGGGCCACACGGATGAGGCGTTCGAGGAATTCGTACATCTTGTCGCGGCGGAGAGTAACCATCACGCCCACGGGCATTTTTTTACGCAGCTTGAAGTTCGAGATGTCCTTGCGTGAAAGGGTTGCCACTGCTTTCTGGCCGGTGATGGCTGTGAGCTCGTTGATGGCTGTCTCGATGATCTTCTTGTCCTGGGTGGCGGCGCCAAGGCCCTGGTTGATGACGATTTTCTTCAACTTGGGCACCTGCATCACTGTGGTGTAATTGAACGCCTTCTCGAGCGCGGGAACTATGCGCTCCTGATAGTCTTTCTGAAGTGTAGTGCTCATTATTTGATCTCCTCTCCTGATTTTTTAGAATAACGGACTGCCTCACCTTTGTCGTTGCGGCGGATTCCCACGCGGGTGGGTTTGCCGGTCTTGGGGTCAATGAGGTTGAGGTTGGAGATATGCACGGGAGCCTCCATCTTCACAAGCCCTCCCTGGGGGTGCTTGGCACTGGGCTTCGTGGCCTTGGTCACGATATTGACGCCCTCTACGATCGCGCGTTTCTTGGCCACATCGACCTTGAGCACGCGGCCGGTCTTGCCACGGTCCTCGCCGGCGAGCACATAAACGTTGTCGTTTTTCTTTATATGTAACTTGCTCATTTTATTGTTTCTTGACATTGAGGTTAAAGCACTTCGGGAGCGAGCGAAACGATCTTCATGTTTGTGGCGCGGAGTTCACGGGCCACGGGGCCGAAGATACGTGTGCCGCGGAGCTCGCCGGCATTGTTAAGCAACACGCAGGCGTTGTCGTCGAAACGGATATACGAGCCGTCGGCACGGCGGATCTCCTTCTTCGTGCGCACCACTACTGCTTTCGATACAGTACCTTTCTTAACATCGCTCGAGGGGATGACGCTCTTCACCGACACTACGATGATGTCACCCACGGATGCGTAACGGCGGCCTGTACCCCCGAGCACATGGATGCAGAGGGCTTCTTTGGCCCCGCTGTTGTCAGCTACGGTTAAACGGCTTTCTGTCTGTATCATGGCTTTACTTCACTTTTTCGATTATTTCCACTAATCTCCATCTCTTGGTCTTGCTCAGGGGACGTGTCTCCATGAGCCTTACCTTGTCGCCCACGCTGCATTCGTTGTTTTCGTCATGAGCGTGATACTTTTTGGACTTGTTGACGAACTTACCGTAGATCGGGTGTTTCTCTTTCCATTTCACCATTACGGTGATGGTCTTGTCACCCTTGTTCGACGACACAACCCCAATACGTTCTTTTCTTAAATTTCTTTCTTCCATTTCTTGGGATTATTTATTGTTAAGTTCACGCTGACGAAGCTCGGTCTTCACACGGGCGATCATTCTGCGGTCATGTGTAATCTTGGCAGGGCTGTCAAGAGGCGAGATAGAATGGTTGATCTTCAGCTGAAGATATTCTTTCTCCATCTCGGCAAGACGCTCTTTGAGGTCCTGCGTTGTCATTTCCTTGATTTCTTCTTTCTTCATGGCTCTTTACACATTTTGAGTGGGGTCATAGTCGCGGCGAACGACGAATTTTGTTGTCACGGGAAGTTTCTGAGCTGCCAGGCGCAGAGCTTCCTTGGCGATGTCGAACGGCACGCCTTCTACTTCTATGATCACGCGACCCGGAGTTACCGGAGCCACAAACCCTTCGGGAGCACCTTTACCTTTACCCATACGCACTTCGGCAGGCTTCTTGGTGATGGGCTTGTCCGGGAAGATGCGGATCCAGATCTGACCCTGACGCTGCATATAGCGCGTCACTGCGATACGCGCAGCCTCGATCTGACGACCCGTAATCCATTTCGACTCAAGGGTCTTTATGCCGAATGAACCGAAAGCCAGCTGGTTGCCACGCTGGGCCAGGCCCTTCATGCGCCCCTTTTGCTGACGACGGAATTTTGTTTTCTTAGGTTGTAACATTGTGTTGATTCAGTGATTGATGGTTTAACGGTTGTTTCTGGGTTTGCGGAAACCTCCACGACGGGGAGCACCGTTGCCGGCGCCGCGTCCCTCCTTCTGAGAGGAAGCGAACGAAGGAGCGAGGTCACGCTTGCCGTAAACTTCGCCGCGGCAGATCCATACCTTCACGCCTACCACACCTACTTTAGTGTGGGCTTCAACGAGAGCGTAGTCGATGTCGGCACGGAGTGTGTGCAGCGGCGTGCGTCCTTCCTTGAACATCTCGCTGCGGGCCATTTCGGCTCCGTTGAGACGGCCGCTCACCTGCACCTTGATGCCTTCGGCACCACTGCGCATTGTCGATGCGACTGCCATCTTCACAGCGCGGCGGTAGGCGATCTTGCCCTCTATCTGACGGGCAATGGTGCTGGCCACGATCTGTGCGTCGAGTTCAGGACGCTTAACCTCAAAAATATTGATCTGTACATCCTTGTCGGTGATCTTCTTGAGCTCTTCCTTGAGCTTGTCCACTTCCGAGCCGCCTTTGCCGATGATGAGTCCCGGACGTGAGGTGCACACGGTTATGGTGATCAGTTTCAAGGTGCGTTCAATAACGATGCGCGAAACGCTCGATTTGGCAAGGCGCACGTTGAGATACTTGCGAAGTTTCGAGTCTTCGAGCAGCGTGTCTCCGTACTTTTTGCCGCCGAACCAGTTGGAGTCCCAACCACGGATGACTCCAAGGCGGTTGCTGATAGGATTAACTTTCTGTCCCATTTCTATTGCGTTTTTTAATCGTTATTGTCTTTAGTATCTACTACCAATGTCACATGATTGGAGCGCTTGCGGATCCTGTAGCCGCGACCCTGGGGTGCGGTGCGCAGGCGCTTGAGCATGGGAGCCGGGTTGACGAATATCGTCGTGATGAAGAGCTCGCCGGCTTCGGCCTTGCGCTCGTTCTTGGCTTCCCAGTTGGCTATGGCCGAGCGCAGGAGTTTTTCCATGCGTGCGGCAGCTTCTTTATTGGAGAATTTCAGGATTCCGAGGGCACGAAACACCTCTTTGCCGCGCACCATGTCGGCCACAAGACGCATCTTGCGGGGCGACGAGGGAATGTTCAAAAGCTTTGCGAAAGCCACATTCTTGCGCTCTTCCTTTATTCTATCGGCGGAATTTCTTTTTCTTACACCCATTTTATTTTGTTTCTTTCAATTTTCAAAGATTAGTTGTTTATGGGCCTTTTATTTTTTCTTGTTTCCGGCATGTCCGCGGAAGGTACGAGTGGGAGCGAACTCGCCCAGCTTGTGACCTACCATGTTCTCGGTGACGTAAACAGGAATAAACTTATTACCGTTGTGAACTGCAAAAGTGTGTCCCACGAAGTCAGGGGAGATCATTGATGCGCGGCTCCAGGTCTTGATGACGGACTTTTTACCGCTCTCCTCCATCGCGGCCACTTTCTTTTCCAGCTTCACGCTGATAAACGGGCCTTTTTTTAATGAACGACTCATAGTTGCTTAATTAATCAGATTACTTTTTTCTTCTTTCAATGATATACTTCGAAGAAGTCTTCTTCGGGGCACGAGTCTTGAGACCCTTTGAATAGAGACCCTTGCGTGAACGCGGATGTCCGCCTGATGCACGGCCTTCGCCGCCGCCCATGGGGTGGTCAACAGGGTTCATCACCACGCCGCGGTTGCGCGGACGGCGTCCGAGCCAGCGTGAACGGCCGGCTTTACCGGAGCGTTCAAGCGAATGCTCGCTGTTGCCGACAACGCCCACAGTGGCCTTGCATGCGGCAAGGATCTTGCGGGTTTCTCCCGAAGGTAATTTGACAATCACGTAGTCGCCTTCGCGCGATGTAAGCTGGGCGAAGGTGCCGGCCGAACGGGCCATGAAGGCTCCCTGACCGGGACGCAACTCAATGTTGTGGATAAGCGTGCCCACGGGGATTTTGCTCAGGGGCAGGGCGTTGCCTACCTCGGGAGCGGCCTCGGGTCCGCTTACAACTGTTGCGCCTACCTGCAAGCCGTTGGGTGCAATGATATAGGCTTTCGCTCCGTCAACGTAATAGAGCAATGCGATACGTGCCGAACGGTTCGGATCGTATTCGATTGACTTTACGATGGCGGGAACACCGTCTTTGTTTCTCTTAAAGTCTATGATACGGTATTTGCGCTTGTGTCCCCCACCCAGGTAACGATTGGTGAGGTGTCCTTCGGCGTTGCGGCCTCCGGAGGCTTTTTTACCGACTGTAAGAGATTTCTCTGGTGTAGAGGCAGTGATGATACCTTTGAATACACCAATAACTTTGTGTCGCTGCCCCGGTGTCGTGGGCTTGAATTTTCTTACTGCCATTTCTTATTTAAATATTGCTGTAAAAGTCGATGGTTTGGCCTTCACCGATGGTCACGAGGGCTTTCTTGTAGGAAGCTGTCTTGCCGCGGAGCAGACCGCTCTTTGTCCAGCGCGATTTGTTCTTGCCGCGCACTACAAGAGTGTTGACGTTGACCACTTTCACTCCGTAGAGTTTCTCCACGAGCGATTTGATCTGAAACTTGTTGGCTTCGGGCGAAACACGGAAAGTGTAGCGGTTCAGCTTCTCGGTGAGCTTCGTCGCCTTTTCTGTTACGATGGGGGTGATTGTGATATCCATTGCTTTTGTTCCTCCGATTCTTAAAGTTTATTAATAACGTCAAGGCCACCCTCAGTCATGATGATAGCATTGCTGTTCATTAACGCATAAGTGTTAACATCCTGGGCGCGAACGACCAAGGTGTTGGGCACATTGCGAGCTGACAAATATACGTTTTTTTCATTTTCTGCTAAAATGAGGAGGATCTTTTTGCCTTCGGCTTCAAGATTTTTAGCAAAATTTATGAATTGTTTGGTCTTGGGGGCTTCGAAATCGAAGTTCTCGACTATCTTTATCTCGCCGTCCTGGACTTTGTAGGTCAGGGCGCTTTTGCGAGCCAAAACTTTAACTTTCTTGTTCAACTTGAAACGATAGTCGCGGGGACGCGGACCGAACACACGGCCACCGCCCACCAGCACGGGCGAGTTGATGTCACCGATGCGGCTGCCGCCTCCGCCTTTCTGCTTGTGCAGCTTGCGGGTAGAGCCGGAAACTTCGCTGCGCTCCTTGGCTTTGTGTGTGCCCTGGCGGCGGTTGGCGAGGTATTGCTTCACATCGAGATATACGGCATGCTCGTTGGCTTCGATTGCGAACACTGAGTCGTTAAGCTCGGCTTTACGACCGGTGTCTTCTCCTTTTATATTATAGATTGCGAGTTCCATTATTTCTCAATTATTACGATTGAACCTTTACTTCCGGGTATCGACCCTTTGATCAACAACACATTGTGCTCGGGCATCACTTTCAGCACCTGGAGGTTCTGCACGGTGACGCGCTTGTTGCCTGTCTGGCCGGCCATACGCATGCCCTTGAACACCTTGGCGGGATAGGAGCAGGCACCCACTGAACCGGGAGCACGCAGACGGTTGTGCTGGCCGTGTGTGGACTGGCCCACACCGCCGAAACCGTGACGCTTTACAACGCCCTGGTAACCTTTACCTTTCGACACTCCGGCGATATCGACGAAGTCGTTTTCCGAGAAAAGGTCAACGGCGATTGTGTCGCCGAGCTTGTACTCGCCTTCAAATCCTTTGAACTCGGCCAAGTGCCTTTGCGGAGCTACGCCTGCCTTCTTGAAGTGACCGGCCTCGGGGTTGTTGGTGTGTTTCTCCTTTTTCTCGATGAAACCGAGCTGGAGAGCCTCATACCCGTCGGTGGCGGCAGTCTTGATCTGAGTAACTACGCAGGGTCCTACTTCGATAACAGTGCACGGCACGTTTTTGCCGTCGGCACTGAAAACGGATGTCATTCCGATTTTCTTTCCTAATAATCCTGGCATTTCTCTAAGTTTTAAATTTGTTAGTCTCTTTTAGTGATCTTATGAATTACACCTTGATTTCAACCTCCACACCGCTCGGGAGTTCGAGTTTCATCAGCGCGTCCACGGTCTTGGCTGTGGAGTTGTAGATGTCGATAAGGCGCTTGAAAGATGAAAGCTGGAACTGCTCGCGGCTCTTCTTGTTGACGAAGGTGGAGCGGTTGACAGTGAAGATGCGCTTGTGGGTGGGCAGGGGTATCGGACCCGATATCACAGCGCCGGTAGCCTTCACAGTCTTTACGATCTTCTCGGCCGACGAATCCACCAAGTTGTGATCATAAGATTTAAGTTTGATTCTGATTTTTTGGCTCATATTTGTTGAATGAAAGTTGTTGCTGTTGATTACTTAAGCAGGTCGACACGGCCCTGGCATTCGGTCAGGACGTTACGGGCTATGGAGCTGCTCACCTCGCTGTAGTGGCTGAACGACATGGTGGATGTGGCACGGCCTGAGGTGATGGTACGCAGTGCAGTGACATAACCGAACATTTCGGCCAGCGGAGCTTTGGCTTTCACAACGCGGGCACCTGAACGGCTTGTCTCCATGCCTTCCACCTGGCCGCGGCGCTTGTTAAGGTCGCTGATAACGTCGCCCATGCTCTCCTCGGGAGTAACCACTTCGATCTTCATGATAGGCTCGAGCAGCACGGGGCCGGCTTTCTCGGAAGCTTTCTTGAAGGCCTGGATGGCGCAGAGCTCAAACGAAAGCTGATCGGAGTCCACGGGGTGGAATGATCCGTCAAGCACCGTAACCTTGAGCTGATCCACGGGATAGCCTGCGAGCACACCGTTCTTCATTGCAGCGGTAAAGCCTTTCTGGATAGAGGGGATGAATTCCTTGGGAATGTTACCGCCCTTGACCTCGTCGACAAACTGGAGGTTGCCTTCGAAACCGTCGTCAACAGGCTCCACACGAACTATGATGTCGGCGAATTTACCGCGGCCGCCGGTCTGCTTCTTGAATACCTCGCGGAGTTCAACGGGCTTGGTGATGGCTTCCTTGTAGGTTACCTGCGGACGGCCCTGGTTGCATTCCACCTTGAATTCGCGGCGGAGACGGTCTATAATGATGTCGAGGTGAAGCTCGCCCATACCCGAAATGACGGTCTGGCCGGTTTCCTCGTTGGTCTGCACACGGAATGTGGGATCCTCCTCGGCAAGTTTCTGGAGACCTACACCGAGCTTGTCAAGGTCCTTCTGTGTCTTGGGCTCTACGGCTATACCGATCACGGGATCGGGGAAGTCCATGGCCTCAAGCACGATGGGGGCGTTCTCGTCGCAGAGGGTGTCGCCTGTGCGGATATCCTTGAAGCCCACGCCTGCGCCTATATCGCCGCAGCCGATCATCTCCTTGGCATTCTGCTTGTTGGAGTGCATCTGGAAAAGACGCGAGATACGCTCTTTCTTACCTGAACGTGAGTTGAGCACATACGATCCGGCATTGACGTCGCCGGAGTATACGCGGAAGAAGCAGAGACGGCCCACATAGGGGTCAGTGGCGATCTTGAACGCGAGGGCACACATGGGTGCTTCGCTTGAAGGCTCGCGGGTCTCCACTTCGTCGGGATTGCCGGGGTTGTGGCCTTCGATGGCACCTGAGTCAAGAGGGCTGGGAAGATATGCACACACAGCGTCAAGCAGGCACTGCACACCTTTGTTCTTGAACGAGCTGCCGCAGATCATCGGCACCACTTCCATCTTGAGGGTGGCTGCACGCAGGGCGCGGCGGATCTCCTCTTCGGTGATAGTGGAAGGATCGTCGAAATATTTTTCCATGAGGGCGTCGTCGAATTCGGCGATTTTCTCAAGCATATTGTCGCGGTATTCCTGAGCTTCGGCGAGAAGTCCTGCAGGGATCTCCTCCACGGAGTAGTCGGCGCCCATTGTCTCGTCGTGCCAGAAAATGGCTTTCATCGAGATCAGGTCAACCACACCCTTGAATGTCTCCTCGGCTCCGATGGGGATCTGGATAGGACAGGGATTGGCTCCGAGCACCTCTTTGAGCTGGCGCACTACCTCGAAGAAGTTGGCACCCGAGCGGTCCATCTTGTTGACATAACCGATACGGGGCACATTATATTTGTCGGCCTGACGCCATACAGTCTCGCTCTGGGGTTCCACACCGCCAACGGCACAGAATGTGGCCACAGCACCGTCAAGCACACGGAGCGAGCGTTCCACCTCGACGGTGAAGTCCACGTGCCCCGGAGTGTCGATCAGGTTGATCTTGAATTTTTCTCCGTCATATTTCCAGAACGTGGTGGTGGCGGCCGATGTGATTGTGATACCGCGCTCCTGCTCCTGCTCCATCCAGTCCATGGTGGCTGCGCCATCATGCACCTCGCCGATCTTATGTGTGAGACCGGTATAGAACAGAATACGTTCCGAAGTAGTGGTCTTGCCGGCATCGATGTGGGCCATGATGCCGATATTACGGGTATATTTTAATAATTCGTCGGATTTGCTCATCTTATTATATAAGGATTGTCAGTTAATCAATGAAGTGGATCAGAAGCGGAAATGAGCGAATGCGCGGTTGGCCTCGGCCATCTTGTGCATATCCTCCTTGCGTTTGAATGCGCCGCCCTGCTCGTTGAATGCGTCAACTATCTCGGCTGCGAGCTTGTCGGCCATAGTCTTGCCGCCACGTTTGCGGGCATACAGAATAAGGTTTTTCATTGATATCGACTCCTTGCGGTCGGGGCGGATCTCGGTGGGCACCTGAAATGTAGCACCGCCCACGCGACGTGATTTCACCTCCACCTGGGGGGTCACGTTCTCGAGAGCCTTCTTCCATATTTCGAGAGCTGTCTTCTCCTCGTTGGGAAGTTTGGCCTTCACGGTCTCTAAGGCTGAATAGAAAATGGTGTAGGAAGTGTTCTTCTTGCCGTCATACATCAGATGGTTGACGAACTTCGACACCTTCACATCGTGGAAAACGGGATCAGGAAGCACGATCCGTTTCTTAGGTTTTGCCTTTCTCATTTTAAATTTGTGTTGTCGTTCTTTAGAGCTTCTTGGTTGCTTTCTTCTTTGAATCTTCAACGGCGCCCTCCGGCGTTCGTTTACTCAACCTGTTGAATTTTAGCCTTCCAATAAATCAAAAGAAACGAAGTGTTGATAACTTTTGTTTTCTTGATTCCGGCGCATTCCGGCGCCGTCGGTTTCGATTTTCGATTAGCGTAAGATCAGGAGTGCTCCGGGCTTATTTCTTGGCAGCCTTCGGACGCTTGGCACCGTATTTCGAGCGACGCTGTGTACGGTCCTTAACGCCGGATGTGTCGAGAGTGCCACGGACAATGTGATAACGCACACCGGGAAGGTCCTTCACACGGCCGCCGCGCACGAGCACGATCGAGTGTTCCTGAAGGTTGTGTCCCTCGCCGGGTATGTAGCTGTTGACCTCCTTACCGTTGGTAAGGCGCACACGGGCTACTTTACGCATTGCCGAGTTAGGTTTCTTGGGGGTGGTGGTGTAAACGCGCACACACACGCCGCGACGCTGCGGACATGAGTCAAGTGCGGGCGACTTACTCTTATCCTCAAGTGCCACACGTCCTTTTCTTACTAATTGCTGAATTGTAGGCATCTTAGTTGGTTTTAAACTTTAAATTTTACTATGGTTTATATTTCTTATTCCATTCAAGCAGTTCTCACGCACACATCACACGCCTACTATCCACCTATCCCTCAACAGGTTAGCGAACAGCGGGGCGCATGTAGCCCGAAAACCGCTGCAAATTTAGCACTTATTTTTCTAACTGCCAAACAATTCCGCACTTCTTTACTCCAAGAGCACCCACGAAAGCTTTCACAAGGACTTAAATCGACCGTTTAGCCACAAAAATCATCTATTCCTATTGCATATAGAAAATTTATTCCTATATTTACCCACCTAAATGATTCAACCAACCTGTATTCAATAACCCATTAAACATTTATTGCCCATGACCTCTACTCTACCCTTCCGCCTCACCATCGCCTCCGCCATCGTCGGCCTCTCGGCCCTGATATGTTATTCCGGGCCCGCATCCGAACAGAATGTGGAACGTCTCCGAATCCGCTGCGACTCTGTCACCGCCGAAGCCTACCGCCTCATGGACTCCGTGCTTAGCCTCGAAGAGCTCCCCACCCCGATAGCCGATCCATCCACCCGGTTTCCCGACACGCTCAGCCGTCCGGAAGCCCTCGCCATACTCAACAAGATCCAACACATACTGCCCCCGATGGAGACGCCCACGCCCGCGCAGATAGATTCAGCCGTAGCCGCCCTCGATCCCCGCTTCGTCAATTCCATCATGGGTCTTTTGTCCGGAACCATCTTAGACAACAGGGACAAGCCATTGGACTATGCCGCCATACTTGACACAGTAACAGCCG